>OJHG01000042.1_pt1 | contig 94713 bp, 81 predicted proteins | sample 1594761 | NCBI WGS metagenome assembly OJHG01 (sample SAMN05416786, study PRJEB24817) | seawater metagenome | isolation source: Sea water | place: Canada:Atlantic | collected 2013-07 | reverse complement strand
GGAACGAACAAGACTTATGGAACGACGTTAGTCAGGCTCATTCGCATACTGTTCCGGCTGCAACACCGGTATGAGAGTAACGCACTAAGTGAAAAGCGATACCTGGACCGGATGGAAAAACTACGCATCGCCTGGCGAGAGCAACTTGAACTGGCATCAAGACGCTGTGTGACTCCCCGCTATCAGAACCGGTGTAAGCTACTGCTAAAACACGATGACATGTGCTGGGTATTCCTCAGTCACGATGGCGTCCCTCTCACTAACAATGAAGCCGAGCGTTCATTGCGAAGCTATGTGCTGTGGCGAAAAGGCAGCTATGGTGTGTGGTCTCACCGAGGGGAACTGTTCAGACAACGTATACTCACCATCGTCGAAACCTGCCGGAAACAAAAGCTGAATCCACTGAATTGGCTCCGCGCCATTCTCGAAGCGACGCTGAACAAAACGTCCTATCCTCTGCTCGACGACTTCAAAGCTGCCTGTCAATAGGGCCTTGGTGAACGGTTACGATCGTCAGAGCCAAATACATTGTGATTGTGACCTTGAAGGAATTTAGAAGGGTTGCCGCTTACCCATAAATGGGTTGCGTTGCCCTGCCCGTCTGCGCCTTCACTCTTAATAGATATTCGCTTGTCATAACTGCCAACAGCATGATTTCTTTTTGGGCTGCGCCATTCAATTTCACCATGTTCGTCCATGCTAAAAACTTCTCCAGCATTTAATGGAGCGTGAACAATTGGCAAAGAGGCACGAACCCAATCAATCATTGGATATTTACCTGTACGGTTCTCATTTTGAGACAAAAGTCGGGTATTACTAGACTTCCCAGCTCGCTGTAATTTTTCACTCTGCAAAACCTGTCAATACACTTATATGTGAAATACAAATACACATGTAAAGCAAGTCAAGCTTTATGGTTTAAAAGCGTGGTGTATGATTCTACGTACACGTGAAATAAGAGTGTTAAAGTATTTTTATAGGCGAAAATGTTAGGGCGTTAAGGTTACAAAGGGCTAATCCAATCACAGTTTGCAAGCGCATCAGCGATGCAATTAACGCAGGTTTCAAGAGTTGTGAACGGCGATACAGATCCAAAGGCGTCTACGCTTAATAAGATCATCACTTGCTTAGGCTGCACAGCTAATGATATTTTCAATAAACACAGCGAGTGACAGAAAATGAATTTAGAAGAATTAATTTATGCGAAGGATATACTCACAGGCATGGACATTAAAACCGTTGCAGTTTTATCGCGCTTGCTTGATAACCACGCGTTGTTTATTCAGCAGGTACAAGACACTTACAAGAATGACCCACATCCACAGGCTGCAGCAATGAAAAAGCGGGCTTGAATTTAGAGAAATACGGCATTAAAGAATAGGCCATCGTTTCCCCTGCTCTCGCGTTGTATTCGTCCGGTTTAGCAGGGTGGCCATGACTCTTTATTGAACGGAGTCAGGCCGTTGGGTGAAGAAGATTCTGCATTTATACCTAGAAGAACGCTTCCGTTCACTTCATGCCGGCTGGGCATAAAAAAGCCCTCAAATGAGGGCTTTTTTGCTTATTTACTAGTTTTAAAATAAATCTCAATCGTCTTACAAACCCTATTCACAAAGAAGTAGGCTATTAATAAATAAACAACTGTAGGATCGACTGTTATCATGTTTTCTATAAACTTTAATGCTTCGTTTCGCATAACGATTTTGCCGTTGTCTGTTTGCGCGCGAGGCTTGGGCAATACAGCCCTTTTATTATATTTTCTTCTACAACGACTAGCGCTCGTTGGTATATCGTCCACGTTTCACAACATTGAAAATATTCTTTAATTATACCTAATTGGAAGTACAATTTGTGAACTATTTTTGAGCGCGTTATAACTATGAATAAACCAGTCACTTTGACCACTGACCAACAGCTAAGTTTGGTACGCATGCCGTAATTGCTTATACAGCTTGCCGCCACGCAACTTGTCTTGCTGTACTTAGCCGTAAACCCACTCATGACTGACTGGGTGGCCAAGAATTTTTCCTACACCTGCAATCTGCTCGGGACTCCATTTCTGACTCAACCCAAACTTAACAAGATTCATCGTCAGGACGGGTATTCCATATTTCGCTGCCTGACATCGTCGTTTCATCGTCTTAGCCTGCGCAACTTCAGGCAAGTAGTGATTCTTCCGAATTCTGTTACGCCGTACTTCACGACCAATCCTGCTGTGGCTCACTTTAAGCCGCTTATTAATATCCCGGTAGCTGAAACCCTCGTGTAAGTAGGCCTCGATCTGGTATCGTTGGCCTTCGATCAACTGCTTGTAACTCATGATAATACTCATGATTGTTTGGCGACTACAGAGTACCACCAACAGGCAGTTGATCTCTTGTCACCGTTTAACCATGAGTGATGCACTTATTATCTGAATTCGGGGCCTTGGGTATCTCCAGAATTTACGTAGCGACACCTTAAATTTGGAATATTTTTTATATTAAGTACTATTGCATCATGATTATTCGGTATGCATTTTATTACTGCTCAATTAAATTCTTACAATACGGCCCCTATTCTCATACTAATTTCGGTCTTAAGTTATTTATTTTATATTCCTAAAGGATAAATTTTAAGCACCTGCTCCGATTCACTAAATAAATTTCATGCCGTGTTTTTTTTACTTCTCTTCCGAATTAAGTTATTAGCCTCTTCATAAAAGTAGCATGGTATATCCTTGTGGCTATTTGATAAATTTGCGTAATTAAACTCAGGGGGAGCTTCACTAGGATCTATTTCCTTAAAATCACTTATAATTTTGTTTTGCTGTTTTGTATCTGAAAAACTTAAAATATGTACGCTGATATCAGCAAGTTTTTGTAACGCTAATAGCGCCCCCTTTAAATCACCGTCGCCATATAAATTTGCACTATTACGTTCAAACTCTAACTCAAGGTTAGTTGTAGGTTTTATCAGACGACAGCAAAGTTCTTTTTCGGTGTTATGGAGAACCTGTGCGATTTGTATGAATACTTCGACTATTTGACCTTTGTCGGTCGAAGACAACTGAGTAATTAAACTATAGATTAACCCAAAATTTGCATCTAAAACATCTTCAAATGAGTTGTCTACCGTAAACGTTGGAATTCCAGACTCACTCTTTGGAAAAACTTTGTGGTGTAACTCTCTAGATCTTATTATGACATCGTCATTTATGATATTTTCTATATGCTTTTCAAATAGCTCAATATGACGATGATAGTTTGTAAAGTCGTTTTGGGCAGAGAGCAAATTTATACTTTTTTTAGTTTGTTCTGAACGGTGATTTGTTGCATATAGAGCAAGAAGAGGGATAAGTGTTGCTAGGATAGCCAAGGGAAATTTAAACATTAAAAATAAATTGTTGAATCCATTATATGTAAAGTCTAAGTATAAATCGTATTGGAATGAACTAACTATGCTTATGGTAAGCAATAAAACGATAAATAGAAAAATCACACACACACATGTTTTCTTAACTATAGCTAATTGAAAGAAACTTTGGTTTGCGGGAAATGCATCCAATAACTTGTCAAACAAAATAAAAACCTCCAATAATGAAACCAAATATTTAAACAATTTTTAAAATTATACTGAAAAATATCTCTGGTAAACAAGCTATTTGCAATCTTTCTCAATAAACAATGGGCTATTGGCGTCAATAGCATTGATGAAATCTGTAATAATTTTGCTATTAATTACAATATTTGGGTTAGTTTTTCAAAGCCGCATTTTCTATTTCTAATATAATTATGCGTTCTAACATTCTTAACAACTGCTTGCGGTTTTCTCTTTGTATTTTAGTCAGGTTTTTATTTAATAAAGTCACATCTTCTTCTGATAAAGATACTTCAACACTTTCGGTAATATTCGCGTTGTGTACAAATTGTTTGTAATGACTAACGCTGTTTTCTATTGCAGTATCTATTAAATGTTGCGAACAGCCAACTAGCTTGCCAGTAATATACGTTGCAATAACTTTTCTTACTTCTGCTAAACATGTAGGAAACGCTATAACATTTTCTACATGTTGTTTTATGTCATCACTTTCAATTGTGCTCACTAAACGCTACCTTCAATCTACATATAATCCGCGTATTGAAATCTATTATTTGGTTTTAATAGAACATTGCTGAATTCCTAAATTCAGTAAATAAAAGAATCTATGGCTTAGCTTCTTTTATTGTTTAAGCTATTCACTACTGCACTTAACATTTCTTTATCGCCGTCATGAATTAACGCTTTCATACTGCGTTCATAAGCTTCTTTAGCATGTTTAGTTGCAGCTTTACAAATATCATCATTGCTTGTTTTTGCAATGGCATCTAACGTCTTTTGTATTCTTATAGAGACTTCAATCATGGATGCACCATCTCGTGCTAAACCTGTGAATGCGTCATCAAACATATCGGCCGTACTCATGTCAGGTACGGTTACTTTATCGTATTTAATATCACCAATGTCATCGCATTTTTCTTTGTGCGCCCACTGAATAAACAGCCGAGCATAACTGCCAAGAATACTGATGGCGGTACCTGGGTCGTTTACTGAAGGTGAAAGCGCGCGGGATGCTATTTCTGATAGCACGACCAATCCATATCTAGGATCGGCTTCAAATGACCGTTCGCTGCCAATTTGAAATGCTGAAAGCAGTGCTGATTTATCGCTGGCTTTACTGCTGCTGTCATCCTCGGAGTTTTTCGGTTTAAAGCTCTCGATGTAGCACAGCGGTTTATCCGGTGTGCAAAATTGTCCGGGTAGCATGGCGATATGAACTTGAGTGTCTCGTTCTTCAGCCCACGCTTGTACTTTTGCCATATCAACCATTTGTACATAGCCAATACTATCAGTTGTTAGTGTTTGGTATTTTGAGGGATCACCGCCCTGCTCTTTCACACTGTTCGGCTGCGGCTTACCGCCGAGCCTGGGCGTCGATAATCGATGGTTAATAGCACGCATGGCGGCATCTTCAACTTTTTGTACCGTAGAGCCCACACGGCCGAGTCTCGCGACACTGTCTACCCACCGGATAAACGTAAGAATGACAATCACAAAGACGAGACAGGTAAGACAAAAAAGAAGAAATATTCCAGCGTCTTCGAAGAAATTGTTAATTGATGCGGTTATGGCGACGACGCTAAAGATAAACGCGCCTACAAAAGTAGACAGCGCATTTTGTGAGGCATCATCTGAGATGATTAAACTTACCGAACGTGGCGTCGATGACCTGCTAGCAGATGCATAGGCACTTACCATAGTGCCTGCCGAGAAAGTCGCTATGACCAGCATGCTCGATGCCATAATGGATAGCAGTGTTTCTACTGAGGATTGATCGACTTTAGGTAGATGTTCAGCGAGTGCGGTGCCGTCTGCCAGTTTTGAGGCGAACACCGCAGCGATAGACAATACGCATAGTGATAAAGGCTTTACCCACAGTTTTTCCTTGAAGCTAAAAAGTAAAAAACGAAATCTATCTACTGAAATAGGCGCATCCATTAATTCGTGTCCTTTCTTTTATTATAATTATAGTAAGAAGTTTCTATTTCATACGTTTGTTTCCGGCACAACGTTTAGAACAATACACTACGTTATCCCAATTCTTCTCCCATTTCTTACGCCAAGTGAATAGTCTGTTGCACACGGGGCACATTTTGCTTGGTAAATCAGACTTCTTCATTTTCAGATAATTTAGTTAAAAAAATTGTCACGCTGTCTTTCATTGCGTTTATATTTTCATCTTTCATGCGGCCATGAGTTTTATACATCATTGCCATTCTTGGATTACCGCTTAGCTTTTCTTTATGCTTATCGATAAAATGCCAGTATAAGTAATTGAACGGGCAAGCCTTAGGACCTGTTTTTTTACTAACTTGATAACCGCAGTTTTTGCAGTAGTTCGACATTTTATTAATATAGCTACCACTGGCGACATAAGGTTTGCTCGCGAGTTGACCGCCATCACTGTATAAGGCCATGCCTGCTACATTTGGTAGTTCTACCCATTCATACGCATCTGCATAAACCAGCAAGTACCATTGTTGAACTTCTTCGGGTGACAACCCCGTTAAAAGACAGAAATTCCCCAGCACCATTAATCGCTGTATATGATGAGCATACGCGTTTGCTTGTGTTTCCTTTATGCATTGGCGCATGCAGTTCATGTTGGTTTGGCCATTCCAAAAGAAATCGGGGAGTGAGCGATTATGGTTGAAATAATTATCGCTCTTAAGGCTTGGCATAAAGTGCCAATAAAACCCTCTAACAAATTCCCGCCACCCCAGTATTTGGCGAATAAAACCTTCAACCGAGTTAAGCGGCGCAGTGCCCGCGTAATAAGCCGATTCCGCAGCATCAATGGCTTCTTTCGGGCTAAGCAAACCACAATTTAAATAAAACGCGATATGGGAGTGATATAACCAAGGTTTGCCTTCAACCATGGCATCTTGGTATTGGCCAAAATGGGGTAACCGTTCTTCTATGAAGTCGCTAAGCACCGTTAGCGCATCGTCGCGGGTAACGGCAAAGTGAAATGGGCTAATGTCACCAAAATGATCGCTAAACTCCTTTTCAACTAAATCAATAACGTCTTGGGTAATAGCGTCTATCTTGAATTGCGTGTGGGTCGGCACATTAGTACCCGCCGGCATAGGCTCTCGGTTTTGCGCGTCGTAATTCCACTTCCCACCAATAGGGCTTTTATCTTCCATCAAGATGCCATGTTTTCTTCGCATCTCTCGGTAGAAAAATTCCATACGCAATTGTTTTCTATCATGTGCCCAGTCACTAAATTCTTTGGGGCTGGCTAGAAAACGAGCGTCATTGATAATGCTGACAGGCACACCTAAGGTTTGCTCCCACTGCTGCATGCTTTTTAGCAAACGATATTCGCCAGGTGATGTCACTTTAACATTATCAAACTCGCCGTTCGCAAGCGTATGTTTTACCTGTTCGAGCAAACTGCCTTGGTTTGCCTCATCGTTATATTCAATATAGTTGACGTTAAAATTATCTTCCTTTAACGCTTTAGCGAAATGTCGCATGGCACTAAAGAGGAAAACAATTTTCTTTTTGTGATGCTTTACGTAAGTAGCTTCCTCACGCACTTCTGCCATAAGTACGGTATCTTTCGCTTTATTTGCGTTTTCTAAAACTGGCAGATTGTAAGTAAGCTGATCACCTAAAATAAGTATTAAAGACGCCATGGGTACCCTACTCTTTTAAAGCCTGAAAGGCATCTAAAGCACGCTGTCTTGATGCTTTTAAATCTACGATAGGTTTAGGGTAGGTATCTCCTAAATGCACTCCTGCATCTTTAGCGATGACCGGCGGCGCATCCCAAGGTTTATGTATGTACTTATCAGGAAGGTCGGCAAGTTCAGGGCAGTACTTCCTGACGTACTTTCCTTGTTTATCAAATTTTTCTCCCTGTAATAACGGGTTAAAAATTCTGAAATACGGTGCTGCGTCAGCGCCTGTGCCTGCAACCCACTGCCAACCAGCAGTATTGCTGGCTAAATCAGCGTCTACTAGGCAGTCCCAAAACCAACGTTCGCCTTCTTGCCAACTAATAAGAAGATTTTTAACCAAGAAAGAACCTACAATCATACGTACACGGTTGTGCATATACCCGGTTTGCCACAGCTCTCGCATACCCGCGTCAACAATAGGGATACCAGTTTGCCCTGTTTGCCACGCTTTAAGCGATTTTGCATCACTGCGCCAATTGAACTTATCAAATTTGTCATTAAAGTTTTTGGTCGGTATGGTTGGAAAATGGTAAATCAAGTAATAGCTAAACTCGCGCCAGCCCAACTCACTGAGATAAGTATCTATGCTTTTATCTTCACTGGTTTCAAACCTGTCTTTAATGGCATACCAGACTTGATTAGGTGACACTTCGCCAAAATGCAGATGAGGTGACAGGTGAGAAGTCCCATTCATTGACGGAATATCACGGGCATCTTTATATTTCCGGGCAGCGTGCTCGATAAAATATTGCAAATTGTCAGCGGCCCCGTCTTCACCTGGTTTCCAGTGATTTTTAAAATCACTGTCCCAACCGAGGGACGGAAGTAAGTTGAGATCGTCTATATTGCAAGAGCGGTTAGCCTTAGTAATTTTACTATCATCAACATCGGCGTATGTAATTCGTGCTGGCGGTGCTTGAGGATAGCGTGGAGGCTCAACGTTCAAACAACCTTTTCTATAATATGGAGTGAAAACTCTGTACGGGGTCCCGTCTTTTTTGAGCACCTTCATCGGCTCCCACAGCAAACTACCATTACTGCTGTGCGCCTCATAGTCATTGTCTAAAAGCTGCTTTTTTATCGCTTTATCTCGATTAATTTGCCAAGGCTCATAACAGCGATTCCAATAGATTCCCTTCGCTTCATAGGCTTCCATTAATGCAGGGATAAGCGCTTTAGGATCGCCTTTAAATACTTTTAGGTGACCATTCAATCTGTCGTTCAGTGAATTCAATGAATGATGTAACCACCAATTACTCGCGCCTCCTAATGCTCTTCCATCGGTCGCATTATCATCGTAAATGTAAATCGGGATTATTTTTCCTTCATCACAAGCGGCATTTAACGCGGGGTTATCTTTTACTCTAAGGTCCTGTCTGAACCATATTATCGACACTGGCACTGTCACTTTTAACCCTTTTATTGAACAATACATGAACGCTTAAACATGCACATGACACGATAATCGCAAAAAGCAGGATCCGTCTACCCCGAATAAATGTATAAGGGAGGGAACCCTATGATACTGGATAATCATGTGATGCGTGATACAACTAGACCTACGAGAGGCCTGTTTTGGTTTCGCCACGACTTGCGTTTTCACGACCAAGTGGCGCTATCATCGCTTTGTCAGCAGGTAGACGAATTGACCCTGCTTTACATAATTGATGACAGCTGGTTTGTACCAAATTCTTACGGTATTCAACCCGTTGGTGAGCACCGTTTTAATTTTCTTATAGATACAATAGAAGCATTAAACGAAAAAGCGAGCACTTTGGGTCACTCTATTTTGACTTTAAAAGGCCAGACACCAGAACTACTGGTCTCGTTACTCTCATCAAATGCCTTTACTCACTTTGGGGTGACCGAGCACGGTGGCTATAACGAGCGCAGAGAAGTCGAGGCGGTTTCTCGTTTTTTCCCCAATATCGAAATAGTAACTGGCGAATCTAGTTCACTGTTTAATCAGGATGATCTCCCTTTTAATCTTGAAGTCATGCCGGATGTCTTTACCCCTTTTAAGCGTAAAATTGAGTCTGCAATAAAGCCGCGTGAACCTATGGCAACGTTAACCGCATTGCCTAGGTCTTATACGCCAGATATAGATGCTGAATGCCAATATACGCTTAACCGACGACCTCCACGTAATCAAGCAGAAGGTACATTCGTTGGAGGCGAAGACGCGGCTCTCTCTCACTTAAACAGTTATTTGTTCGAATGGAAAGTGGCTGCGAGCTATAAAGAAACACGAAACGCGTTAGATAATTGGCGCGATAGTACAAAACTATCGCCTTGGTTAGCCACAGGTGCGCTCTCGGCGCGGTACGTTATTCAAGAAGTGAAAAAGTACGAACAAAACGTAGTTAAAAATGATTCAACCTATTGGATTTATTTTGAGTTGCTTTGGCGTGAATATTTTTACTGGCTTCAACAAAAGTTTGGGTCAAAATGGTTTCAGCTTGAAGGTATCAAGTCAAAATTACCCAATACTAGTCACGACCCTCAAGTATTTGTCGGATGGTGCAACGGACAAACCGGATACCCTATTGTGGATGCGTGTATGCGTCAACTGGCTTCTACGGGGTACTTATCTAATCGAGGTCGACAATTGGTGGCAAGTTGTTTGGTGAATGAACTCAGGCAAGATTGGCGCTATGGCGCGGCTTGGTTTGAAAGCCAGTTGTTGGATTATGATGTGGCTAGCAATTGGGGGAATTGGTTGTACCTGGCAGGCGTAGGTACAGACCCCCGAGAGAACAGGCAATTTAACTTGCAGAAGCAAACCGAAATTTACGATCCGAAAGGTGAGTTCTGTGCGAAATGGCTAGATTAACACCTTTATTGGTTACGTTAACATGCCCACTAACTAGCCCCTTTTTCAAGTTATGCGTAGCCTACGGGAAGCCAATATACCCATTTTGGTTACGTGTAACCGCGCGAAGCGTAGTAAAAATGGGTTATCGGTTGTTTTTACGTAACCACTCATTAAGCAATTTAATTTGGCCACATTTGTAAGCGGCATACATCAAACGTACTGAGTTAGACACGGCTTCACTATCACTCCACCCTGTTTTCTCTCTAATTTCATCGTAGCAAAGCTTGGCTTCTGGAGAAACGTAGCCTCTCACAAGCTTTTTCCCTGCATCTCGTTGACGTTCTCGAAAGCGGCGCTGCTTATCAGCATTCGCTTTTGCCTTCTCTTTTATTGTGCTGTTTTTCGTATTTTCTGTCATAGTAATCACTAGCTCGTTAGTAATTCGAGTTTAACACGCGTTTTTATTTAGAAAAATGACTGTTCGGAGTTGTTTAGCTTACAAGTGTTCGCTAAATTAGCACCGCGAATTTAAAAAACAACGAGTTGGGAATGTCAGACAGAAAAAATAGTTTTAACAAAGAAGATTTATTAGCATGCAGCCGCGGTGAAATGTTCGGCCCAGGTAACAGCCAATTACCCGCGCCTAACATGCTAATGATGGATCGTGTCGTTTCTATTACTGAAGATGGCGGTGAACATGGGAAAGGCGAAATAATTGCTGAGTTAGACATTACGCCAGATCTTTGGTTTTTCGATTGTCACTTCCCAGGTGACCCTGTAATGCCTGGTTGCTTGGGTTTAGATGCTATGTGGCAGCTGGTCGGATTTTTCTTAGGCTGGTGCGATGGGCCAGGTAAAGGGCGTGCTCTTGGCGTGGGCGAAGTGAAATTCACAGGCCAAATACTGCCTACTGCCAAAAAAGTTACTTACAAAATCACCATGAAGCGTGTTATCAAACGTAAACTTTTCATGGGAATGGCGGATGGTTCTGTTGAAGTAGATGGTAGAGAAATCTACGTTGCGAAAGATCTTAAAGTAGGTTTGTTCCAAGACACATCTAACTTCTAGCTAATAACAGCGTCAAAACGATAAAAGCCCCATTACTGGGGCTTTTTCATTGCTTAATCACTTTCTAAGAGAGAAGACGTTATTTGACACTAAGACCTACGTGCCTGTCTTCTACCGCCTCGCGCCAGCCTCCTAACCATTCCGACCGAGCGTCATTCTGTTGAAAAGGACAGATATCCTTTGAACGACCGCTAATACCAGCTTGATACCCTTTTGAATGGGCGCGTGTCAGTTTATCTCTTTTTTGTCTTTTCATTGATTAGCCTCTTTAACTTTGTAGGATGTGCTACAAATTCTCTCTCGGGCCCAATACATCGTTTTTCAATTGATAGTGGCGGAAAAGTCATTGTGCACACTACTGTGATAGTGCAATGTGCAAAATGGTTCAACATAATTATTGTAAAGAGTGCATTGACATTTGGTAATGTTATGAAACATAGATGAATTTTATATTACACTTTTTGGGCATATATATTTCAATTTTTAAATCTTTTAGCAATAAAAAAGGCCGCTATTAACGAGCGGCCTTTGAAAAATAACTAAAAGTAGAGCGAATTGATTATTTCTTCAATTTGCGACGGAAAATGGCCAGTAAACTTAGCGCCATTAAGCCAAATAAGCCCGTAGAAGCGCCACTACGCTCGAAGCTATCATCAACTTCTTCGCCGTCGTCATCAATACTACAATCGTCAATCGTGCCACCAGTCGGTGATAATTTCACAGCAACAATAGCATCAATTTCTACGGTTTCACCTTCTGTGTTAATTATATCAACACCTGTACTATATTTACTGGTTGAACGAATACGCGCATTAGCGATAATCTCATCATTATCGTTAATATCGATAGCTTCTAGCAATGTGTATTCACTGTCACACGGCGTTAAATCGTTTAAATCTAGAAATTCTTCGGTTTCAATATCGAACATGAACGCGTGCGTTTCACGAACCGTATCGGATGTCGCATCGTAGTCTGATTTACCTACAATAATATTATTATTATTGATGGCATTTGCTTGTACGCCGGCAGTCGCAAAGAAACCATCTGGGTACAATTGCTCAGTGGTATCTAAGTTGTATGCGAACAAACGAGAACGCGCGATATCACTCGACTCACGTAACACTGCACCTGCTACCCAGTTGTTATCGTTAATCGCCATCGCTTGGCTAAGTAAATTTTCTTCTCGAGGAAGCAACTCTTCGGTTTCACCATCTCTAAATACGGTAGCGACACGTTCACTTTCGTTTAAGCCAGAAGAGTTCGGGCGTGTAATAGTAACCGCATCACCCGTTAACGCTTCACCTACCGCAATACCTTGCTCATTAATATCATAGGCGTAAGAGAAATAGTGACTAGTATCGTCTTCTTCAGGGGTAAATAATAACGGGAACGTGTCGGTACTGATGACTTCACCATTAACATCAAGTTGCCAAACAGTGGCGTTCACTTCTGAAGACAGCATAAAGCTCGACATAAAGCTGGTAGAGTTTGTCACAAAATAACTGGATATACGCGGAACGTTGAATTCGCCATTGTAAATGCTATAGAAGCAACGCCCTTCTGGCAAATCGCCACGGGTTTCATCTTCTTCACACGTTTCTATTGCATCGTCGACGGTATCCAGGAAGCTCACTGAGCTGAAACCTGCTACTTGGAGGTTTTGATTTACTGCGCGAGCAGAGGCAAATCCACCAAGAGTATCGTCTACCGGTGGAATGATTTTAGTTCCATTAGTTGTCTGAACAAAAGCTTGTTGAGCCAGTTCTGAGTAGGTGTAGTTTATCGTGTCGCCATCTTCGTTTTCATACTCATCGAGGACTACTATACCCGGAGAGTCACCAACGATAAAATTACCGCTTACACTATCGCGACCGCCAGCCTCTACAGACTGTGTGTAATCGTCGAACTTGTCGGTAACTTCGTCTAAGCCTGGCACCAAACTAATGTCAGTGGTATCAGTTAAGTAGGTTCTATAGCTCGCTAACTTTTGGCCCGTAGAAGCGGTTTGATTAGATAAAAGGTAGTTAACAACTAAAGTGTAGTCGGCGTCAGTGAAGACACCCTGCAAAGCATCATCTTCATTTTCAAGAGCCCCTGAAAACGAGGTAAAGAAACTAGTGTCTTCTTCTAACTGTTCTACATCAACAGGTGGGTTAAATTCCAACTGCACCATTGATAACATTTTACCGGTATTATCAATTGAACGGGCGAAGGTATTTTGACCAACATCCTGCAAAGGAAGTGGTGTCACGGTGTAGGTTTCGGCCATTGCCGAAACACTACCTGTTGCCAACAGAACGGCGACGGCAAGCTGAGTTCGTTTCATCTAAAATCCTATTTACTGCTGATTATCTTCCAGCATACTTTCTAATTCATCCCAGCGCGCATATTTCTGGGATAAGGCTTGTTCTTTCTCTGCTAACAGAGCTAAGGTTTTTGCAGTTTCATCGTTCCCTTTTTTAAAGAATTCAGGGTCGTTAACTAACAACTGCATTTCCGCTAATTCATTTTCATACTGCTCAATATCTGCAGGCAGCGATTCAAGTTCTCGTTGATCTTTATATGATAACTTTTTCGTCTTACGGGGAGAAGACTTAGCACTAGGACTATTCGAACTTAAATTAGTTTCATTCTTTACTTTGGCTTTTTCGTCTTTAATGACTTGTTGACGTTTAGCATTCTGATCTTTATACCAGCTCTCTACATCTGTGAAGCCACCAATGAACTCCCGTAAAAAGCCTTCGCCTTCAAATACGACACAACTGTTAGCAACATTGTCGACGAATTCCCTATCATGACTTACCAGCAAAACAGTGCCAGCATACTCATTTAAAAGGGTTTCTAACATCTCAAGCGTTTCAACATCAAGATCGTTAGTAGGCTCATCGAGCACTAGTAAGTTACTAGGCTTGAGCATAAGTTTGGCCAACATTAGCCTGTTTTTCTCACCGCCAGACAGTGACTTCACAGGCGCATTTACTCGCTCAGGTGAGAACAAATAATCTTGCAGATAACTAATAACATGCCTTGGATGCCCGTTAACCATAAGGTCACGTTTACCATCACCTACCGCGTCAATCACGGTTTGTTCCAAATCTAACCCATGGCGGTGTTGGTCAAAATAGGCGACTTCAAGATTAGTGCCTTGCTTACAATTGCCGTTATCGGGTGTTATTTCACCTAATAACAACTTAATCAGCGTACTTTTACCGCTACCGTTGGGTCCAACAAGTGCAAGTTTATCGCCACGTAGTACATTAAGGTTTAGTCCCTTCACAATTTGATTACCGCCAATGGCGTAATCTAAGTCGGTCACTTCAAACACCATTTTGCCCGAGCGCGTGCCCTGGTGCTGACTTACCACCGCGTTACCTTGCACTGCACGTCTGGCTTTACGTTCGTCACGCAGCTTTTTCAATGCACGTACACGGCCTTCGTTGCGGGTACGACGGGCTTTTATGCCTTGGCGTATCCACACCTCTTCTTGCGCCAGTTTCTTATCAAACTCGGCGTTATGCGCAGCTTCTACTTCAAGATCTTGCTGTTTTTTCTCTAAGTAGGTTTCGTAGTTGCCTGGGTAACTGGTTAATCCACCACGGTCTAAATCAACAATACGGGTTGCCATATTTCGGATAAATGCCCTATCGTGACTTACAAATACAATGGCGCCGTTGTAATTAGATAAACTACTTTCCAACCAGCGAATCATTTCGATATCTAAGTGGTTGGTGGGTTCGTCAAGCAACAGCAAATCAGGTGAACGAACCAATGCGCGTGCAAGTGCCGCTTTACGTCGCCAGCCACCTGATAAAGTAGACAATGAAATATCAGGCTCTAATTTAAGCATGGTGAGCGTTTGTTCTATTTGTTGCTCAAATTGCCATGCATCACGGGCTTCCAAGGTTTCCTGCAAAGTTTGCAAACGATTTAAGTTAGCTTCACTAGGGTCATCAGCCACTAACTTAGTCTGATGATGATAAGCCTTAATGGTGTCGCCTACATCTGCTAAGCCTTCAGCAACGTAATCAAAAAGCGTAACGTCGGTGGTTTGAGGCGGATCTTGCTCTAATCGAGCAATTATCGTGTCGCTTTCTATGATGCGCTGTCCGTCATCGGCTATCACATCACCTGAAATCACCTTCATTAAGGTGGATTTACCACTGCCATTTCGGCCTACTAAACACACACGCTCTTTGGGTTGAACAATCAGTTCAACACCATCTAATAAAGGGGGGTTACCGTAGATGACAGTGATGTTCTTTAACTGCAAAATACTCACTGTAAGAATGTCTCCAATGCGTTGGTATCAAATGGCCAGCCTATTTCTGCGCCATTGTCTTCCCGTTTTAATACAGGAATACGAGCACCGTATAAATGATACAAGTCGGTGCTATTACGAATATTTACTTTCTCGACGTTTAACGAAGAAAACTGCTGCGTATTAGCCAACTCAATGTCGGCTAAATCACACAAGCTACACTGAGGCCCCGTGTAAAACACTATTTTCATAAAGCTTCTCTTGATAACGCTTCTTTTGGTAACGCTTCCTTTGATAACGAAAGGATCCAGCACTTATGGATGTTTGCACGGCGGGAAAAGTCTTCTGGAATGGTTTCTTGGGTAATATTTTCAATACTAAAACCAAGCTCCTGCAACGCCTCTTCATCTAACTTGAAGCCACGTTTGTTGTTAGAGAAAATTAACGTGCCGCCTTCATTTAGACAGCTTCTAGCATTTGTTAGCATAGTAACGTGGTCACGCTGTACATCCCACGTGCTTTGCATACGTTTAGAATTCGAGAACGAAGGTGGGTCGATAAAGATTAAGTCGTATTTACCCTTATGATCGCCTAACCATGACGTGCAATCAGCTTGAACAAAAGCATGTGGCCCATTTAACTTGTTAAGCGCTACATTCTTTTTCGCCCAGTCTAAATAGGTGTTAGACATATCAACGGTTGTCACTGATTTCGCGCCACCTTTAGCTGCAAACACAGATACACTGCCGGTATAAGCAAACAGGTTAAGCACGTCTTTACCCTTTGAAAGCTGCATAACTTTTTGACGGGTGTTTCTATGATCTAGAAATAGCCCCGTATCTAAGTAGTCAGTCAAGTTCACCAATAGGCGCGCACCGTTTTCGTAAACTTCCATCATGGTGCCAGACTGGTTAATTTTTTCGTACTGCTTAGTTCCCTTTTGCTGGCTGCGTACTTTAAGTACAATTTGCTTAGGCGAAACACCGGTCACGCCAGGCAAATAAAGCAACACTTCTTGCAAGCGTTTACGAGCTTTGTCTTCCGACACTGTTTTAGGCGGCGCGTATTCTTGTACTACCAACCAATCGCCATACCTATCAATTGCCACGTTGTAATCGGGCAAGTCGGCATCGTAAATACGGTAACAGTTGGTATCAACTTTGTTGATCCAACCTTTCATTTTCTTAAGGTTTTTCTTTAAGCGATTAGCAAATTCATGATTCGACGCATCTTCAGAAAATTGAACCGTGTTTTCTTCGCTTAACACATAGTTCACTAAACGGCACTCTAGCTTACCGTTATTCATCCCGTAGTCTTTGGTTGCTCGTAATTTTAAAACACGCAATAAGTCACGGTTGCTACTAAGCAGTGAAACGTGCCAGCCTTTCCATGCTTCTTTAAAGCGCTTACCCCATTCGCTGAAAAGCGGAATAAGAGCCGTTAGTTCACCTAAACGTTCACCGTAAGGTGGGTTAGACACCATATAACCTGGGGTCGCAACCGGCGGTGACGACTTAGTGGCATCTTGATTACTGAATTTAATATCGTTAAAAACGCCTGCATAATCGGCGTTATCTTTGGCAATGGCAATCATTCTGCGGTTGTAATCGGCAGCGAAGATTTCGCTCTTACTTTCTGTTTGGTTCGCAATGGCATCATTTACCAACGAATCCCAGTATGCGGCATCGTGGCTTAGCCATTTGCTAAAGCCCCAATACTCACGCTTTATGCCAGGAGCAATATTACGTGCCATGAAGGCCGCTTCTATGGCAATAGTACCCGAACCGCACATCATGTCAGCAAGGGGCTTGTCCATGTTTTCGGTCCAACCACTGCGCATTAGCATGGCACAGGCAATATGTTCTTTAAGTGGAGCATCACCGGTTTCTTGACGATATGAACGTTGGTGCAAACTTGCACCGGCCATATCAAGGCCAATAATCACATTGTCTCGTTGAAGTCTGGCATAAACAGGAAAATCTGGCATTTTGCGTTCAACCGAAGGTCGAGCTTGGCCTTCTTCTACGAATTGGTCAACAATGGCATCTTTAATTCTAACTGCGCCGAATTGCGTGTTCTTAATTTCGTAGTTGGTCCCAATAAATTGCACTGACAACGTGTGGCGAGATTCCATATGCATCTGCCAATCAATATCCATGGCTGTCTTATACAACTCTTCAGCATTACCTGCCTTTCCTGTGCCTAAGATCCAAATAACGCGGTTAGCTAAACGGGACCAAAGACAAAGTTTATAAGCGTCTTCTTTGCTTCCTTCAAACTGCAACATGCCCGGAGACTGTTTAATTTCTGCACCTGGGCATAAATTGAGTATTTCTTGCTTAAGGAGTTCGTCAAGACCGCGGCTGGTTGTTGCCAGAATAGTATTCATTCAATTACCTGATAGAGCGTGTGTTTATTGACACACGCTTGAGTGTATAAAACTGTAATGTGTCGCTTTCGCTAATTATAGCGCTTTTACAATGCGTTTAACGAGGTCGGGCCCCTGATAGATGAACGCAGAGTATACCTGAACTAACGATGCTCCTGCATCTAAACGTGCTTTTGCGGTCTCAGGAGAATCGATACCGCCCACACCTATGATAGGGATTGCTCTATCAAGGGCACTTGATAGCTTTTTTGTTACGTTTAAGCTCATGTCGGTTAAGACAGAACCGCTCAGCCCACCCATTTCATCAGCATGCTTCAACCCTTGAACAGCTTCACGGGACAGTGTGGTATTGGTAGCGATAACGCCATCCATTTTGCTAGACAGTAACGATTGAGCAATACTTTGTATTTCGCCATCTGATAAATCCGGTGCAATTTTTATAAATAGCGGTACGTATTTACCGTGAGTTTGAGTTAGGGTTTCTTGCGCAGCTTTAAGGCCTACCAGTAACGCATCTAGCGCTTCGCCATACTGGAGGTTTCTAAGCCCAGGGGTATTGGGTGAAGAAATGTTGATAGTCACATAACTGGCGTAGGGGTAAACCTTGTTCAAACAAATAAGGTAATCATCAAGTGCTTTCGCATCATCAGTATCTTTATTTTTACCAATGTTGATACCAATGGGGCCTTTAAACTGGGCTTTTTTCACTTGAGACACTAAGTGATCAACGCCTTTGTTGTTAAAACCCATACGGTTAATGATGGCCTGTTTTTCAGGAATGCGGAATAATCGAGGTTTAGGGTTACCCGCTTGCGGGCGTGGTGTAACCGTCCCAATTTCTACGAAACCAAACCCCATTTCAGCAAATGCATCTATGCAATCACCGTTTTTGTCTAGGCCTGCCGCCAAACCCACAGGATTATCAAAGGTTATACCTGCAATCGTCACTGGCTTTTTGATTGTCGTGGTGCTGTAAGCCCACTTCAACGGCGTGTGTTGCGTTTTATTTAACCAGTTGATAGTAAAGTCATGGCTTTTTTCAGGTTCGCATTGAAGCAACAGTTTTTGCACTAATGATTGCATAGGTGTTTTTTTTCGCTTGTATTTGGTATAAAAAAGCCCTGTTTCACAGGGCTTCGTCATTTTTGATAGCGTGTATTCTAATGGCTAGACTTCACGCTTAAAAGCATCAATTCACGTAATGCGACAGAAAATTTCGCAAATTCGTGGGTCGTGCTGGTCTTAAACTCTGACATCATATGATACCAGCGCTTCAACAGCACTTGATTGCTCTGCATCCAATCTTCCAATATTTTGTCTGCATCGCTAGCCTCTGGGTTTATTTGAAGAAGATTAGCGGTAATTGAACGCTGCTGCCAATCCAATTCTTCACGGTAAGACGCGCGGGCTAGTGCTTGCCAATGGTTGCTGACTGCTTGATTGTTAATTTGATCTAAGAACCAATGCAATTCAAGTTTAGACCCTAGCTGGAAGTATAAGCGCGCAACAACATCAACGTTACGTTTTTCAGCTGCAACCACGTGTGCTAAATCGAAACTTGAGAACATATTAGAGAAGCTGGCCACTTGGTACGCAATATCCTTCGGTACATCTTGCGACACATAGGTACTTGTTTTCTCTTCTAGCAGTGAGTACTCGGCTTCTACTAAATAATTCTGTAGATTCTTAGATAAGTTATTGAAGGTTTCACGATAGCTCGCAATGGCCTCTTCAATAGACAAGGCTTTATTGCCATGCCTAATGTACCAGCGTGCGGCGCGGCGCATAATGCGGCGAGCTTCATCTAGCATCTTAAGCTGTAGCTTAGCAGAAATAACGTTATCTAGGTCTTCAATACGGCTCCATAGCGTTTCCATATCAAAAATACCGTGCACGATAGCGTAAGCATTAGCAACGTCATCAACGCTCGCGCCGGTTTCTTCCTGAATACGGAACATAAAATTAAGGCCCATATCGTTAACCATATTGTTGGTTAATTTAGTGGCAATAATCTCGCTTCTAAGTGGATGCTGCTGCATATGTGTACTGAATTTTTCACGTAATACTTCAGGAAAAGCTTGAAGCAGCAATTTACCGTGATAAGGGTTATCAGTGATTTCAGGAATATTCAGTGCATCTTTTAACACCATTTTTCCATAGGCGATTAAGACACTAAGTTCAGGTCGAGTAAGACCACGATCTGATGCCACTCTATCCGAAATTTCATCATCACTAGGAATGAACTCAAGCTCTCTGTTAAGTTGCCCTTCACGCTCTAAGCCGTGAATAAAGCGAAGCTGTTCTTTCAATAGGCTGACGCCTGACATCTCAGTAATCGAGATAGATTGAGTTTGGCGGTAACAATCTTTAATCACAATACGGGATACGTCGTCGGTCATATCGTGCAGTAAGTTGTTGCGCTGTTTAACCGTAAGTTCACCGTCGTTAACCACACTGTTAAGCAAGATTTTGATATTAACTTCGTTATCGGAGCAATCTACACCCCCTACGTTATCAATAAAGTCAGTGTTTACGCGGCCACCGGACGCTGCATACTCAATTCTACCTAACTGTGTTAAGCCTAAGTTACCGCCCTCGCCTACAATCTTGGCTTGTACGTCTTTGCCGTTTAAACGTAAATCGTCATTGGCTCTGTCGCCCACTTCGGCATGAGACTCTTTTGAGCTTTTAACGTAAGTCCCGATGCCACCATTCCAAAGCAAATCCACGGGCATTTTTAAAATGTTATGGATAAGTTCGTTTGGTGTCATCGACATTTGTCGGGTACCTAACCACTTTTTCATTTCTGGGGTTAGCTTTATCGATTTCGCGGAACGGCTGAAGATACCGCCACCTTTTGAAATCAATGTGGAATCGTAATCTTCCCAACTTAACCGTGGGTTTTCGAACAACCTAGCACGTTCTTTATAACTTGCAGCTGCATCTGGGTCGGGATCGAAGAAAATGTGTAAATGGTTAAACGCCGATATTAACTTGGTGTGCTTAGATAAAAGCATGCCGTTACCAAATACATCTCCCGCCATATCACCCACACCCACCGCAGTGAACTCTGTGGTTTGGCAATCGATACCAATTTCACGGAAGTGACGCTTAACAGACTCCCATCCACCACGTGCAGTGATACCCATTTTCTTATGGTCATAACCGACACTGCCACCTGAAGCAAAAGCATCACCTAACCAAAAGCCAAATTCATCAGCAATACCATTAGCGATATCAGAGAAAGTCGCGGTGCCTTTATCGGCCGCCACAACCAGATACGGGTCATCTTCATCTAGTCGCACCACATCTTTAGGCGGTACTATTTCACCGTTAACAATATTGTCAGTGATATCAAGCAAACTAGTAATAAAGGTGCGATAACACGCTTGGCCTTCTGCTTGTATAGCTTCTCTGCCTTCGCCAACAGGTAGTTTCTTACAAACAAAACCCCCTTTAGCACCTACGGGCACGATAACCGTATTTTTTACTTGCTGGGCTTTTACTAAGCCTAAGATTTCTGTACGGAAATCTTCTTGGCGATCAGACCAACGAAGGCCACCACGGGCTACTTTTCCACCGCGTAAATGCACACCCTCTAAACGTGGGCTATATACAAATATTTCAAATTTAGGCAGCGGCAATGGCATATCAGGGATCATTTCAGGCAGCATCTTAAATGACACATAAGATTTTTCATTGCCTGCTTCATCGGGCTGATAGAAGTTGGTGCGAAGGGTCGCCGACATCATATCTAAATAACGACGAATAATTCTGTCGTCATCTAAGTTACTCACGCTGTCTAACTGGGTTTTAATATTATCAAGTAACGCTTCTTCTTTCTTCGCACTACGCTTTTTCTTCGGATTAATGCGCTGATCGAAAAACTCCACTAACAAGCGGGCAATATCAGGGTAATTCGCCAAGGTGTTCGCAATGTAATCACGACTGAATGAGCTGCCGGTTTGACGCATGTATTTTGCGTACGCACGTAAAATAGTGACTTTACGACCCGTTAAATTAGCACCCAAAATCAAACGGTTGAATGCATCATCTTCTAAATCGTTATTCCATACTTTCGCAAAGGCATCTTGGAATAATGTCTGTGCGCGCTCCATATCAAAGTGTTGACCACTTTTATGTAACATGGTGAAATCCATCACCCAGTTTCTTAAACCATCTGGACAAGTGATTTTATATGGGCTTTCATCAATGACGCGTAAACCAAAGTTTTCAAGCATCGGCAGTACGTCGGAAAGATGGATAGGTTCAGCACGGTGGAACAACTTAAGTTTCACTATCTGGCTGTCAGACTGCTCTTCTTGAGGACGATAAAACAGCATGTCGAGAGTATGATCATCATCTAACTGTTCAATTTTACCAATATCAACAAGAGCATCACCCGGTAAGTTCTGTTCCATATAGCTACGTGAAAACGCATTACCATATTTGCGCTCAAGGGCTTTACCTTGCGCTTCACCGTGTGCCGCTGAAATAGAGGAAGCTAATCGATCGCTCCACGTTTTAGTTAGCTCAATAATATTACGTTCTATTTCCTTCACATCAAATTCCGCGTTGTTGTCGTTGACCCTGGCAATGTAATGCGTGCGCGCATACACAGATTCTGAAAAGAAAGTGGTAAATTCAACTTCTTCTTTTGCGCCTAACGACGCTTTTAATAACGCCTGAGTGTCAATTCTTAATTGTGTGTTGTAGCGTTCACGTGGCACAAACACCATACAAGAGAAGAAACGGCCAAACACATCTTTGCGAATGAATAAGCGTGAAATGCCCCGCTCCTGCATTTGGAAAATACCCATTACAATGTGAGCTAACTCTTCCGCGGGTGTTTGCAATAGTTCATCACGTGGATAAGTTTCAACAATATTCACAAAGGCTTTGAACGCATGCGTCCCTGGTTCATACCCAGATAAATCGCAAATACGCTGAATTTTCTCTCTCAGCATAGGAAGCTGCGTCACACTTTGGTTATAGAAAGACGCAGAATAGAGGCCAAGGAAACGGTGTTCACCCACAACTTGCCCGTCTTTGTTAAACGCTTTTACGCCGACATAATCCATAAACGCGGGACGATGTACACGTGAACGAGAGTTGGTTTTGGTCAAAATCAACGGACTTTGGCTTAGTGCTTCTGCTCTTGCACTGGCTGGCAGTTTCGACAAAAGACGTTCTCTGTCGTTAATTGAGTTTTTCAATAACCCTAAACTTGTATCGTTAGAGGGTATCCAGCGATGGTCGCCTTCTATAGCCTTCACTTCGTAATAACGATAGCCCATCATGGTAAAGTTGTGATCGCTTAACCATTGCAAATAAGCTTTAGTTTGTTTCTTTTCATCAGCAGACCCAGGCCAGTTTAGTTTCGTACTGTCTTTAACCACGGTTTCTAACTTAGTGGTCATTTCTTGCCAGTCTTTAACCGCCAACGACACTTCGTCTACCACTGAATGTAATTCTTTCGTTAATTCATCAATGTCTTTTTTCGCACTTTGATGGTCAACCTCAATAAATATTACGGTTTCTTTTCTGGTATTTTCCACTGCCTTGCCAGGCTCAGCAAATTCCACCACTTGGTTTTTATCATTTCGTTTTATTCTAATTGGGCTATGCAAAAACAAATGTGCGGTTATATTTAACCGGTTGAGTGACATACGAACCGAATCGACAAGAAACGGCATGTCTCTAACAATTATTTCAACAATGGTATGGCTTGAGTGCCAGCCATGTTTTTCGATTTCTGGGTTGAAAACACGAATGTAGGGTGCTGAATTATCAAATTTAGCAAGCCCATTCCATAAGCTTAAAGTGGCGCCATATAAATCGCTGTCATTGCGATCTTCTAAGTCATCACTTGAGATATTTTTATACAACAGGCGTCCGAATTGCTGCACGAGTGACTTCTGCTGGGCATCCACCTTTTTTTCAATGAGTGCAAATACATTATCTAGCAGTACTGAGTGTCGCTGTGAGGTGACTGTCATTAGTTAACCTTATAAATGTCGTAAGTGCTAAGTTGCGCGGCTATTTTCGCTAAAACTGAGAGGTATTGAAAGCCCCTTTTTAACCTAATATTAACAGCATAGATAACTATGCAAAAAACGCATACAAAAAAGGGCCTTACGGCCCTTTTTTATGATTAGCTATGCAAAAATATTATGCACCGGGGTCGTTTCGATTCCACCACAAGAATCTCGCTAGCGCTGGAAGTACGATAATTGCTCCTAACATATTCACCACGAACATAAAGGTCAACAAAATACCCATATCCATTTGGAATTTAAGTGAAGAGAATACCCAAGTACTCACACCTATTGCCAGTGTAATACCGGTGAATAACACCGCACTACCACGCTCTTTAAGTGCAGCCAAATAAGCTTCTTGCACTGTGGCACCTTGTTTAAGCATAAGGCTCTTGGTCGACAAGATATAAATACCATAATCAACACCGATACCTACGCCTAGTGCAATAACCGGCAAGGTTGATACCGTAAGGCCTATTTGCAAATACGTCATTAGCGCTTGTGCTAATACTGAGACAACATACAGCGGAATAACCACTACTAATGTTGCACGTATAGAGCGGAAGCTAATTAAGCATAGGGCAATAACGGCACCAAAGACATAAACCATCATTGGATCTTGTGCAGCCTCTACTGCTTCGTTCGTCGCCGCCATCACCCCTACTGGGCCTGACGCTAGACTAAACGACATATCATCAGTCTCATATTCACTACGGAAGTCTTTTACTGCATCTACCACACGAGAAATGGTTTCTGCCTTGTGATCTTCCATAAACAGAATAATCGGCATGACAGAACAATCACCATTCAATAGGCCCGATGAGGTAGGCACACGGGAAATAGCTTGCACCAAGGTTTGTTGATTGCGAGGTAATACCTGCCATTTAACATTCCCTTCGTTGTAACCCGCGTTCACTATCTTAGCCACTGAAGCTAATGATACAGCAGATTGTACACCTGGAACGTTCTCCATTTTCCACTGGAAATCATCCATCGCTTTCATTACGCCGTGAGACGTACAAGCTTCAGGCGTGGTTTCTACCAGAATAGAGATGTAATCCACTGTGACTTCATACTTGTCAGTGATCAAGAAGGTATCTTGGTTATAACGTGAAGACTCATGAAGCGCTGGTGCGCCGGCATGCAAATCACCTATCTTCATGTTTTGTGCTTGGTAATGCCCAAAACCGAACAATATGGCGGTAACGATAAGAATAATGGCTGCTGGTTTTTTCCGTGAACACGCAGAAATAATAGCCCAAAAGCGAGAGTTACTATTTTCTTTGCCTGCAAACTTATCAACGTACTTCTTATCAAGTTTTAAGAAGCTCATGAGCACCGGTAACAGCATTAGGTTGGTTAAAATAATAACGGCAACACCCATACTTGCTGTAATAGCCAGCTCACGGATGATACCTATATCAATAACCAATAAGGTCATGAACCCGACGGTGTCAGAAAGTAATGCTATACCACCTGGTACCAACAAGCTTCTAAACGCTGCCATAGACGCACGTTTTGCCCCTATACCTGTTACCGCACGCTTTTCTACCGCGTTAATCATTTGCACGCCATGACTTACACCAATAGCGAAAACTAAGAACGGCACCAGAATAGACATAGGATCCATACCGAAGCCTAACGACGTTAGTAGACCTAGCTGCCAGATAACGGCAATCACTGAACACAGTAGTGGCAATATAGTGAGCATGATACTGCGAGAGAAGAAGTACACCATGACGGCCGTTATCGCGATAGCAATAGCGAAAAACAATAGTACATCTTTAGCGCCATCGGCCACATCACCAATCATCTTGGCAAACCCGATAATATGAATAGAAATATTTTCGTTTTCATATTGGCCGCGAAGTTGCTCTTCAAGCTCAGCCGCTAACGCAAGTGTATTTAAGGGTTCACCCGTTTGTGGGTCGATATCCAATAACTGCGCTGTCACCATGGCACAGCTATAGTCGCTAGCTACCTGACGGCCAACAATATTGGCTTTTTCAATATTGGCAGCCACTAGTTCTAACGCCGCAGGATTAGCTGAATTGAAGTCAGCTGGAATAACTGGCCCGCCAGCAAATCCGCCTTCTACAATTTCAGTAAAACGAGTAGAAGGAGAAAACAATGAAATAACGAGAGAACGATTCACACCATTTATAAAAAATAGCTGGTCGTGCACATTCTTTAACGTATCGAAAAAGTTCTGATTGAATATATCGTCGTTCTTATCACAAACGGAAACTAAGATATTGTTCGCACCGCCGAAGTCTTGGCGATGTTCAATATAGGTTTTCATGTATTCATGATTGAGTGGAATATTTTTTTCAAAACCAGCGTCAAGTCGCATCTGCGATGCTTGAAAGCCTAAAAAAACCGTCGCGATAGCAAAAAGGGCTACCACTAATTTACGGTTAGAGAAAACAAGATGTTCAATGAAATGGGTCATAAAAGCGAAACCACCCTACTTTGTATTTAGCGTTTTTATACCATTCGCGGTAACAGCTATGGTGTGGCCATTAAAGCTAACGGCATTTAACATGGCAGCTTTATCTTCAACCTGCGTCACTGTAATACCTTTTGCAGGCTTACAGTTTGCAGGATTAGCGTATGGGTCGTGATCACTGACAGGTAGCGGACGAGTGGCAGATACCATTATACCGTTGTTACCCATAGCAACAACCGTGTCGTTATCGGACAGTAAAATTGAGTTTAATGTACTGGTTGAACAAGAATTTACGTATTCCCATTCACCTTGTTCACGCATGACAAAAATATTGCCGCGAAGACCTACAGCCAGTAGCGTTGATTCATCAAGGGCTCTAATATCAAAAAATGAGCCTGTGTAGTCAACGTCAAAGCGTTCCCAATTTTTCCCCTTATCGTCGCTGCTAGCTAATAAACCCGCTTCTCCAGCAAGGTATAGCTTTTCGCCATCGCGTGTTACACGATTCAAATGAGGTAAAATAGATTCTAATTCTTGCTGATAGAAGGCTTCGTCTTCTTCTCTAACGCTTTCCAAATATTCACGATCGTATGGGTCTAGTAAACTAGCATGACGCTCAGTTTCCCAGCTTTTCCCGCCGTCTGTAGTACGGTAAAAAAGCCCGTACGCGCCAGCAGCAATGCCATGACTTTCATCGAAAAATAGTACATCTAAAAATGGACGTTGAAGCTCGGGCTGAACATTCTGAATTTCCCAGCTTTGGCCCTTGTCTGAAGAATGAATAATAGTGGCATCATGGCCTACCGCCCAAATATGATTGCCCACCACGGTTGTCGCAGTGAGTGTAGCTTGGGTAGGCACAGCAACTTGATTAAAAGCCGTTCCATCTTCTGAAATAAGAATATGACCGCGTTCTCCGACAACAACGACAAATTTATCAGCGTCAATATCTAGCAAAACTGACTGTTCAACTAAGGGTGCAATATAGGCATCTTCTGCTGAAGCAGTTACGGAGTAATTTGCTGCGAGTGCTGCAGTTATGCACGCTGCAATGGTTTTTTTCATGATTAGCCATTCTCCCTAAAATTTAATTGTCTGAAAACAAAAACGGTTGGCATTGCCAACCGTCTTAACACAAAACGCTTAGCGTTTACCTTCTCGTCGTAACGCCTGAGGCGTAAACTCTACGTCTCTTGGACGAATCGAGAAGTCATACATTTGTTCTTCGTTATCTAGACCAATGGCCAAGTAACGGCGAGAGTTTAAGTCGTAATAGGCATCTAGGGTTGACCACTGTGTAGGTACTTCATAGTAGTTCACTCCATAAGCTACACCAACACGGTACAACTCGCCACGATTATCATACATATCAGCAACTTGAATTTGCCAGCTATCTTCATCAATGAAGAATACGCGTTTTTGATAAATGTGACGGAAGCCCTCTTTCAACGTAGCTTCAACCACCCAAACACGGTGTTTTTCCCAGCGCGTTAAATCAGGGTTAACGTGGTTAGCATGAAGAATTTCATCGTAACTTACATTATCTGAATGCAGAGCATAGTTATTATAGGCTACGAACATCTCTTTCTTGCCAACGAGTTTCCAGTTATAGCGGTTAGGAGAACCATTAAACATATCGAAATCGTCAGTGGTACGTAAACCATCTGCCGCTGTTCCTGGCGTATCATAAGCAATGTTAGGGGCTAAGCGTACACGGCGCTGACCAGTATTATAAGTCCAGGCTTTACGTGGCTCTTTAACTTGGTCTACGGTTTCGTGTACTAGCAAAGCAGTACCTGCCAAACGTGCTGGCTTAGTCACTTTTTGCTTGAACATGAACAAGATATTGTCTTCAGTTAGCTTTTCAGGTGTAGCCCCTTCTTCAGCATACTTAATCATTAACTGTTCATCAAAACCGATGACGTTGTAATCACCTGAAGTGGTTACCGCAGCTTGTCCACCATTACGTTCAACTGCCGCACCGCGATAGCGCAAAATGTGGTTCCAAATCGCTTCCATACCGGTTTTAGGCATGGGGAAAGGAATACCTAACACAGCGCCTTTTATGCCGTTTCCGTCATCAAGTAATTCTGCGCTAGTCGCATTAACCTTAGTCGCATCATAAATAGCTTGCGGGTTAGATGCTGAACGGCGGGTTTGATACACCGGCATGCGGTAAGTATCAGGGTACGCTTCGAACAACTTTTTCTGACCTTCAGAAAGGAAATCAGCATATTCTTTATAATTCGATGCTGTTATCTCAAACAACACTTTATCGCCTGGATACGGGTTCGGATGGTGATCGCCTACCGAATAGCCTTCAGGTGCTGATGTAATACCACCCGTCCATGCGGGAATGCTTCCGTCAGCATTCGCTGCTTGTATAGCGCCCATAGGCGTTAGTTCACCGCCTAACTTCTTGGCATCTTCTTCAGAAACCTTAGCGTGAACACTTGCACCTGTTAGCGCTATTGAAAGCGCTGCGGCAATAATTCCTATTTTTCTAATCATATACATCACTCTTTAGATTGAATACTTGATGTTAAACGAAATAAAATCTCTGTCTGACAATGCATTAGTGGTACCAATACCACCCCAGAATGCACTATATGAAGCTGTTGCTGACCACTTGCTTAAGTAGTCGAACGTTAGCGCCAGTGCCGCAGATTTAACATCTTCAGTGAAAACATAAAGAGGGTCTGGTGTTGTACCCTCTACATCGTGAGAGAACGTAGCACGGGCTCGAAGGTTAACGCCCGCCATAATATCGTTCCAATCAGCAACGGCCAGTAGTCGATAACCCCATGCGTCATCAGTGGCAAACGGGTTAGTTTCTGGACCGTCGGAAAGACCAACGTGAAGCCCTTCACGGCTATTTCCATCGGCTGTCGGTTCAAGTGAAGGTGTACGCGCTGTACCCGGAGCATTCAAACGAATCACGTCTGGGTCTGGCATATCAACAATGTTCACATAACCTAGCTCACCTAAAAGCACGAAGTTATCTGCGCCAAACTTAGGGCCATACACATGTGAAGCGGTTAATTGCATCTGCCAAGTGTCTGAGAACAAGAAGCCTTCAGTTGTTTCACCTGGTCCTACCGCTCGGCCAATATTGTTTAATTGCGATATACCTTCTAAATCTGGGCGAAGGCCTGCATTAGCCAATTGTTCAGGCATACCCATATAGAGTAGCTCAACATCGTCAATTTGCAGCGGTTCATCAACACGGTAAGCAAATTCACCGGCTAGCGCGGTAGTGCCAACGTTGGTGTTAAAACTCACCCCGTATAACTTAATGTCTTCTGGATAATAAAACTCAGATTGGGTGAATGCACCCAGCTCAGTAAGGTTATCGCGCGTCACTTCGTTAGTTGCAATGAAGGCTAAGTCTGACGCAATACCTTCGGCGGTAAAGTCAGACGTTACACCAGAGATAAGTGGACGTTGGCTATGGTAGTTAATGTGGTAGAAACTGATTTCAGATTCGTTCAATGCCTCAGCAAACCACGTAACACGTAAACCGTATTGACCTTGGTCGTCGGCATCTTTATGCGCCTCATCTGAATAGCCACGAATAGCCACTTTAGTAGGGTATGCTAAGTAGGCAGAGGCAATATCAGCAGAATTACCGCCAGCACGTAACAAATCACCGTAGCCATTAAGTGCAGTTAACAAGTGATCTAAATCGATATCAGGGTTACCACTGAAACCTAGCTGGATGTTTTGACGTTGACCGCCCTCACCTGCAAAGTCATTACCCGCGAAGTAACTACCAGATACAGGCAACCAACTGCGTTCCCATTCATATTGATAGTAACCAGATACACTTAATGTATCGCTTAGTCCCAATGAGGCGTAAACCATGCCCACTGGAATAAATACTTCTTTAAGTTCCGCACCTGGTGCACGAGCACGAGTAACGTCTACTGGGTTTGTTGTGTTGATACCATGTTGAATAAAGGTACTTTCACCCCAGCTGATAACTTGGCGTCCGACTCGAAGTGTTAGAGGTTTGTCACCAATCCACCAATCTCCATAGAAGAAGGCATCATAAAGACGCACATCATTACACAATAAATCTTCTGCTTCTGGATCTTGGCAGTGATCATATTGAACACCGGTAATGGCATTTGAATTAGGACGGTCACCATCCATTTGTTCAAAGTCGTAAAACCAGAAACCACGTGCGAAGAAACCAAAATCGCCAAAGTTAATATCTAGCTCATGGTTTCCTGAAATTTGTGTTGCAAATGCATCACCTGGGTCGTGAGATAGATTTCCTAAGTCGCCATTGGTCGAATAACCGCCGTCAGCTAACGCCCAAACGTCGCTACTAGGATAAAGTGGATTGAATGCAGCATGGTAACCTGACCAATCAAACTGTGCGTGATTACTGTTTCCGATAAGACTGTAATCTCTAGATTCAGTACGAATACTCGTGGCAGCAGTGATTGTAGAATCAAGAGAAATGCTAACGTCTCCTACTTGCCAATTAGCGGCATTAGCAGGAAGTGCGGCAGCACCCAATAGGGTTAGCACACCTACAGCAACAGGTGACATCTTAAAAGCGCGAGGCCTATTTATCATATTTTTATACTCCCTAGTCGACGCACAAGGCTGCGTGACATCGTGATCAACCATAACGATTAACAAAATGATTACATCATTTTGCCACTTTCGCAAGAAGTAATCGTACCAGTTAACAAAATTTACAACATTAATCGTATCAAATAGTTATTGCTTTGTGGGGACTATAAAAGCAACTTATCCGAAAGGTGTAAGTAATTGGCGGGATCGTAAGAATTTACGCGCAAAAAACGACCACAGGTAAAGATTGGAAGTGCTAGCGTAACCTTTCGAAGGCTTTAATTTTGTTGTTGGCGTCTACAACCATGCGAAAACGACCGACAACACCTTGGGAGGTAATGAACTGTTTTATTCTGGTAGAGGGGACTTGTACGCTAGTGCCATTTTCGGCCACCATAACAACGGTAGGCACAGCACCAGAGTACAGTGCCTCACATTGAATGTAAGGCACGTTGACTGAAAAGTAATAAACGGTATCAGTGGCTTGAATGGTTGTCATACGCCAAACTTTTGCTCACTTTCTCAAACACATCTTTGCTTAAGCCTTTGTGGTTTAACAATCGACCTAGCTGTGCTTTCATCAACACTTGATGGGGTTCTGCAAAACCTTGCCATTGTATCAGGGGGGTTACTATCCGTGCTGCCACTTGCGGGTTAATAGCATCTAGCTTGATAAGATAGTCGGTGACAAACTTATACCCTTCCCCATCTAAACTATGGAAACGTTCGCTGTTATAGAATGCGAAACTGCCTATTAGTGAACGTACGCGATTAGGATTACCCATACTAAATTGAGGGTGCTCGCTTAACATGGTAATGGTAGCCAATATGTCTTCACGTGGCTGGGTTGCATGCAAGGCAAACCACTTATCTAGCACTAAGGGGTTATGACGCCATTTTTCTTCAAACTTAGCCATCAAGCTTTCAAACGCTTCAGATGATAGTGACTGGGCGGCTTTTAGAGCACCTAGGGTGTCAGTCATGTTGTCCGTGTTATCGAACTGCGATATCACCAAGTCCTTGTGCTGTGGTAAGCGTGCTAAATGAGACAGCAGTACATTTTTACAGCGACGAGCATTAACGGCATCTTGCTTATAGCTATAGGCCTGTGTGGCGATACCGTTAAACGCGCTAAGGAGCACGTCTTCTAACTGGGTAGAAAACTGACGGCAAAACGCATTTCGTGCCTCTATGAGTGGCTGCACATTAATATCGCTTCGAGACTGACACAAGGTTTCAAATGAAGGTATCACTAAGCATTCACTTAAAAGCTCAATGTTACTTATTTCACTGTCTATTGCAGAGCGAATACCCGCCCAAATGCCACTGTCTATCGTAGCAGTAGCGTTTTCATATAACTCACTAATACAGCGGTTATACAAAGATTGCATGGCATCCCAACGATTAAACGCATCTTGGGAATGGGTAAATATAGTGAGTAATGAAGCGGTGTCGAGCTCATTGTGTACTTTTACAGGAGCAGAAAAGTTACCAAGAAGTACCGGAGTCAACTTCTTCGTATCACACGTGATGGTAATCGTGATTTCAGGCGCATCTAGTATCAAAAGATCGTTCTGAATAATACCACTGTCATCACGGTACCGATTACCGTCTTCATCGATAACTTCAAAACCTACAGGAATATACAGAGGAAGCTTTTCGTTTTGATCTGCTGTACTAGGCGTATTTTGCGTTACGGTGAAAGTATGTACATATCCCGTATCGTGTTTGATTACATTGTGAGCAAGGGATACTTGCGGTGTACCAGATTGACTATACCAGCGAGAAAACTGAGTAAGATCTAACTCGGTAGCCGATTGCATGGCTGAAACAAAATCATCACACGTCACTGCTTGGCCGTCATGACGACGGAAGTATTCGTCCATTCCTTTTCTAAAACCTTGGGGCCCTAAAAGGGTATGGAACATGCGAATAACTTCTGCGCCTTTATCGTACACGGTCACCGTATAAAAGTTATTCATCTCAATAACTTCTTCAGGGCGAATAGGATGGCTCATCGCGCTGGCGTCTTCTGCAAATTGATGCTCGCGCATCACACGCACGTGTTTAATACGGTTGCTTAACGGCGATGTCATGTCAGCACTGAATTGCTGATCGCGAAATACGGTTAGCCCTTCTTTTAAACTAAGCTGGAACCAGTCTCTACACGTTACCCGGTTACCAGTCCAGTTATGGAAATACTCGTGAGCGATAACAGCTTCTACATTAAAAAAATCATCGTCAGTGGCTGAGTCTTGGTCGGCCAATACAAATTTACTGTTAAATACGTTCAGGCCTTTGTTTTCCATTGCGCCCATATTAAAGAAATCAACGGCCACAATCATGTAGATGTCGAGGTCGTATTCGAGCCCGAACACGTCTTCATCCCATTTCATGGCTCGCTTCAATGAATCTAACGCGAAGGTACCTTGAGATTTCTTACCTTTATCAACATAAAGCTCTAGCGCCACCTCTTTACCGCTTGTGGTGGTATAGGTATCGGTCAATAAATCAAAATCGCCTGCTACTAACGCGAATAAATAACAAGGTTTCGGATGAGGGTCGTGCCACGTAACGAAATGCGTACCATCAGGATTTTCGCCACGTGCTACAGGGTTACCGTTAGATAACAACATGGGAAACGATTTATCCCCTATTACCTTCACCGTATACACTGACAAGACATCAGGTCTGTCTAGAAAATAAGTTATACGCCTGAAACCTTCTGCTTCACACTGCGTGCAGTATGCACCGCCGGAAAGGTACAAACCTTCGAGTGCTTTGTTGTTTTCTGGGTCGACATGATTTTCAATTTCTAACTCAAAATCATCCGCATCGACATCTAGCGAAAGCGTTTCGTCATTTTGTGTAAAGTTGGTGAAAGGTTTACCGTTAATATGTATAGAAACTAACGATAATTTCTGGCCGTCTAAAACAAGTGGCTGTCTTTTGTGGCCGCTATTTGCATCAGCGCTTTCCACTGAGTTTTTACCCGTATCGGTAACAAGCGTACGCTTAACGCTAAGTTTACTTTTGACCACGGTTTTTGTTGGGTGTAAGGAAATAGTCAGGTCGACTAACGGGATAGAAAAAGCGGGCGGAAGATAATCCGCCCGACGTTTAGCTGTAACTGACATAGAGTCTCCTAAAACAGAAAGTCTACGCAACTATTATTGGTTAGCTTCGCCAGGTTGCTTTGCATAATCTGGAGGTGTTAGGCGAAGAATTTTAATTCCTAAGTAGGCGTAGATAATAGCAAGAATTGGGTTTATTACGTTAAAGAACGCATAGAAAACATAGTCGAATGGGTTAACCAACAGCACACTGTGCATGTAGGCACCACAGGTGTTCCAAGGAATAAGTGGCGACGTTAAGGTTCCACCATCTTCCAGACTTCGAGATAGATTTAACTGGTGTAAACCGCGTTTTTCGTACTCTTCTTTGTACATGCGCCCAGGCATCACGATAGAGATATACTGATCGGCCGTTACCAAGTTAGTCGCAAAACAGGTAAGAATAGTTCTGCTTACCATATCACCGGCCGACTTAGCCCCTAATAAAATAGCGGACACTGCACGTTTCAATAACCCTACTCTTTCAAGTACGGCACCAAACGACATGGCGCAAATAATTAACCAAATCGTATTGAGCATAGACGACATACCGCCTCGTGAAAGCAAGCTATTCAAGTTTTCATCAGGGGTTGAAAAGCTCACGCCATCAAACAAGGCCGTCCAAACAACTTTTAACGCTCCGATACTAGCGCTATCGTTAGGGCTAGCCATGCTAGCAACTACATCGCTTTGAAACAACACAGCCCATACTGCACCTAATAATGCGCCAATAGACACAGCAGGAAACGCAGGCACTTTTTTAACCGCAAGGGTTAGTAATACAACAAGGGGAACCAGTAAATACCAGCTTAAATCGAAAGACTCATTCAATAACAACTGCATTTGTTCGATGCGATCTGCTTTAGCATCGCCGCTTTCGCTAAAGCCCAATATCACAAACAAAATAAGCGCCAGAATAAAGCTAGGTACGGTAGTCCAAAGCATGTAACGAATGTGTTCAAATAAATCAGTTCCTGCCACGGCAGGCGCTAAATTGGTTGTTTCAGAAAGCGGAGAAATTTTATCGCCGAAGTAAGCGCCAGATACAACTGCACCGGCAGTAATGGCCGCAGACATATCCATACCCGCAGCAACGCCCATAAGCGCTACCCCCACGGTGGCCGCGGTAGTCCAAGAACTACCAATACTCATGGCAACCACAGCGCAAATCAAGCACGCAGCGGCATAAAAGAATGAAGGGTTTAATAATTCTAAACCGAAATAAATAAGTGTGGGTACGGTACCAGCCAGCATCCAAGTACCAATAAGCGAACCTACGGCCAATAGAATTAAACACGCACCGAGGGACATTGAGATACCATCGACAATACCTTTTTCGATGGTCTTCCAGCTGTAACCGTTTTTCATGCCAATAATGGCAGCAAGCCCCATGGCCAGTAATAAGGCAATTTGGTTAGGGCCATATGATGAATTATCGGCAAATAAATAAACCGCACTCCCCATCATCAGCACTAAGGCTACAATGGGGATCATCGCGTCAAATAATGAAGGTTCTTTCAATTCTTTAGTTGTTGTCATTTTTATTATTCTTAAGCCTTAAATCAAAAAACTGAGCGGTAAAACATTAGCGCAATAATAACCGGGCAAACGAAGCGTACATACCAAGGCCAAATCTTCCAAAACAAACTCTGTTCTGCGTTTGCGTCGCCTTCTTTAAGTTCTGCAAGTATGGTATCTCTGCGCCACACCCATCCGGCAAATATACATAACACTAAACCAAGTAGTGGTTGACTGTACTCCGTGGTGAGAGCAATAACGAACCCGAACAGTGCATTAAAATTAAGAATAATGATGCAGCTAAGTACAAAGATAATAGCCGCCATTAACACTACTGCTTTTTTACGCACTAAGCCCCTGCTTTCCACCATGTAAGCCACAGGTACTTCAAGCATTGATATTGAAGAGGTAACGGCGGCTATCGCCATTAACGCAAAGAAAGTAAATGCAACAAACACACCTACACCACCAATTGTATCAAATAAGGCAGGCAACACTTTGAATATAAGCGAGTCACCTTGAATTAGCGCACCCTCTGGCGTAAAGATTTCTACACCATTATGCAGCGCTACGTACATGGCGGGAATAATTAGCATACCGGCAATAACAGCAACGCCGATGTCTACTAATGCAACTGAAGCACCAATGGTGGGCAAGTTTTCTTTTTTGCTTAGGTATGAACCGTAAACCAGCATAGTTCCCACACCCAATGACATGGAGAAAAAGGCTTGGCCCATGGCATCAATTAATAAGTCGGGGTCAAGAATACGTGTAAAATCAGGCACCAAATAAGCGCTCCAGCCATCAGAGGCACCAGGCTGCAAACTGACATAAACGATAAGGGCAAGGATGAGCAGTACCAATGTGGGCATCAATCTTACCGACCATTTCTCAATACCTGACTTTACACCACCTACAACGATAAAAGCTGTTAACGCCATGAAAATAAAGCAGAAAATAACGTTACGCGTAACTGAAGATGTAAGCAGCCAGTCACTTGCAGACTGTAGTCCCACCATATTGACGGCAGAATCAGCAAAATAAACCAACATCCAACCGCCCACAATGGCGTAAAACGCAAGGATAAGTGAGACCGTAATACAGCCCCAAATTCCGGTTGCACGACCAATGAAGTTTCCAGAAATATTGCCTAGCGCGTCCACCATGTTAGAACGAGAGCTGCGCCCAATGATGAGTTCGGCCATGAGAACGGGATATGCAAGAACAAATGCGAGAAGTAAATAAACAAGAACAAAAGCAGCACCGCCATTCGTTGCCACTTTGGTGGGGAAACCCCAAATATTACCGAGCCCAACTGCTGAACCCGCTGCTGCGAGCACGAACCCGATTCGAGAAGAAAACTCGCCTCTGATAGCCATGTGATTTCCCTTTATTTATTATTGTTGTATAGGTATATCAGACACAAAAAAAGGGCTGGCCATTGACCAGCCCTCTGTCATCAACCTTTAGTGTGTTATTGCGTATCTGCCTGTTTCAATCATATCAAAAGTAATATTGGCAGCTTCATCTAAGAACGGATCTAACTCTTCCATATCTTCAGGTAGGTCATCAAGTGTTTTGACTAATTCTTTACCCATACGCTGTAAACGTTCATTGGCTCTTTCGAGTGCTTTTTCTTCAGCTTCTTTTTTATCTGACTCACGTTCAGATTTTACCAATGAAATAAAGTTCTTATCTTTGTTTTCTTTGTACTCAACAATATCGTCGTGAATATAAGAAAACTCAGGGTCTTGCATGATACGTTTATTATGTTTCGCAGTTAATACGTCTAATGCAGCCTGTCCGTCAGCAAACGTTGTGTAATTTGCGCGGTTAATGCTGTCCCAAGGTAATGCGTTATCCTGTTGGCTCTCGCCCCAATCAGCCGGTTCTATTGCTGAAGGATAAAGAATATCTGGCACTACCCCTTTGTGCTGCGTACTTCCACCGTCAATACGGTAGAACTTAGCGATAGTGAACTGCACGCTACCTAGTGGGTTGTCGTACAAGTCATAAATTTTACCTAAACCACGGTGTTGTTGAACAGTCCCTTTACCGAAGGTTTGTTCTCCAATAATTAACGCGCGGTTATAATCTTGCATTGCTGCGGCGAAGATCTCTGACGCCGACGCACTGTAGCGGTCTACTAAAACCGTTAATGGGCCATCGTAAGAAACTTTTCCATCGGTATCGCGATTCACGCTCACCTTAGTTTGGCCGTAACGGATTTGTACCACGGGTCCTTTTTCGATGAAAAGGCCGGTAAGTAATGTTGCTTCTGTTAAAGAACCACCACCATTTCCGCGCAAATCTACAATAATACCTTTAACGTTCTGCGCTTTAAGGCTGTTTATTTCCTTTTCAACATCAGCGTGTAGGTTGTTGTAGAAGCTAGGAATCGTAATAACACCTAAAGGCTGATTTGCATGTGGTCCAGTTTCAGGCGTGTAAACCTCAGACTGAGCAGCTCGGTCTTCAAGCTTAATTTTGTCACGAGTAAGACTGACAACAGACATCGTTTTTGCATCTGTCGCGCCTTTTTGAACTTGCAAGCGTACCGCGCTGCCTTTAGGCCCTTTGATAAGCTCTACAACTTCATCTAAGCGCCAGCCGACAACATCAACAAACTCTTCATCTTCTTGAGCCACACCAACAATTTTATCTTCCGGCTTTAATGCGCCCGATTCATCAGCAGGGCCACCAGGCACGACGCTTTTAATAACGGTGTAGTCTTCCTCGCTTTGAAGTACCGCACCAATACCTTCAAATTCCAAATTCATTTCCATTTGGAATCGATCAGCATTACGTGGTGAAAGATAACTAGTGTGAGCTTCGATGGTGCGCGCAAATGCATTCATAGCAATTTGAAATACATCTTCGCTTTTAGTTTGCTTAGTTCGCTTAATAGAACGTGTATAGCGTTTTTCAAGAAGCTCTTTAGCTTCTTCCCACGTTTTGTCAGCAAGAATAAGATTTAACGCATCATACTTAACACGTTGACGCCAAATCTCATCTAATTCATCTTTGCTAGTAGGCCATTCGGCTTCTTCGCGGTCGTAATAAAATTTGTCGTCAGCTTTTTCAAAATCAAAAGGCCCTTCCTCCAGCATAGCCAGCGCAAACTCATAACGCTCAATACGGCGTTGTGCGCTTACATTGTACATGTCGTACGCAACAGAAAGGTTACCTTTACTCAACGCATCATCAAAAGCATTTCGATATTTTTCGAAACCCACCACATCAGACAATAAAAGGACTTGCTTGTTGTGATCTAAAGATTCAATGAAGCGCTGATAGATTCGTGCTGATAACACATCATCCAACGAAATTTCTTTATAGTGAGCGCGAGTAAATAACGCACTTACGCGTTTAGCAGCAACACTATGCTGTGTCTCTTGTTGAAGAACGGGTAGCTCTTCAACATCTGGGGTTGTGGTGACTGCACCAGCGCCTACCCCAACGGTAAGAAATGCACTAGCAATGGAAATTCGAAGGATATCTTTCATATTTACGACCTCTTGGAGCGTGCCAAACGTAAAGCATCTGCATTTACTTTTACCACCATACCTGAGTCTAACTGAACATGAATACCGTCTTTAGCAATTTCGGTAATAACGGCTGGCATAGGTGTTTTACCTAATTTAACCGTTACGTTTGTACCTTGTTGCATATCGGCATCAGTCAATTTAGCCGGTGGTGTCTTAGTTGGTCTCTGAATTTTCGGTTTAGTTCCCTGCTGGCCTTCTTTGTTGCTGCCTGCAGGTGTAGAACCAGAAGATCTCGGACGTGCAAATTGACGTTTTTCTTTCTTTTGAGGCTGCTGAGCTTGCTTAGCTTTGCGCTTTTCAGCGGCTTTCGCTTTGCTTTCTTCTAGCTGCTTCTGTGCATGATCGGCATGCTCTTTCTCAATGGTTTCCCCTTCAACACCATCTAAGTCGACACGGTTAGCGCCTTCTTTGATGCTGTAGAGATAACGCCAGCTATTTGTATAGTGACGAAGTGTAGAGCGGAGTAATGTTTTACTCACTCGTTCTTCGCTTTCTAAACGCTGGGCTAAATCTTGAAAGATGCCGATCTTAAGTGGTAGGGCTTCGCCTTCAATACTAAAGCATTTAGGGAAGGTCTCGGAAAGGAAAGCGATAACTTCCTTACTGCTAGTAAACTTTTCTGGTGATTCCATTAAACTTTCTAAATTATTCAAGAGATTTCTTCATTACTCTCATCATCCCAAGTTGCCAGCGCGTGGTCAACCCAATCGAGTAATTCGTCATCATCAATTTCTAATAAATGTTTATCTTGTTGCCAAGACTCCCAACCGTGTTGCAATAATTGTTCAAGCCGATGGGTTTCAATATCTTCATCGGCTCTATCATAAATTGCGTGAAGTACGAAATTCAATCGTTCTGACGCTTCATCAGGGTCATCGTGATTGTCTTCCATATCTTCATAAGTAGATAGTACTACATGGATGTCAACGTTGTATTTCATAACGATTGCTGAGATTCAATAAGTATATCGGCTATTTTACACAACCCAAGCTCATCTTGCTCGTCGAAACGAGAAAATTCTGGGCTATCGATATCTAAAACACCAATTAGTTCGCCATTTACTACAAGAGGAATGACGATTTCGGAGTTTGAAGCGGCATCACAGGCAATGTGGCCAGAGAAGGCGTGAACATCTGCGATACGCTGTACAGTGCGGGTTTCAGCGGCAGTACCACACACCCCCTTCCCCATAGGAATACGGATGCAAGCGGGTTGTCCTTGAAAAGGACCCAACACTAACTGCGCTTCTTTATAAAAATAAAAACCAGCCCAATTTACCTTATCGAGATGGTTAAAAAGTAGTGCACTGATATTTGCCATGTTGGCAATGACATCGTGCTCACCAGCAACCAGGCTTTTCGCCTGGCTTATTAACTGGGCGTATTGTTCTTCTTTCAAACGGTTACCCTGCTATTGAATGATAGTGAAACTAACGTTTATGCGCGCTTCAACCGTTTCTTGCCCTGGTAAAGAAACCGACATTTCTTTGGCAAACGCATCTGCACACATAACTGGAACGGGCATATTGCCACCAGATTCAGAGATTGCAACTACTTCGCCCACTTCAACGCCTAATTCCTTCGCCAAAAGTGCCGCTCTTGCCTTTGCATCCTTCACCGCTGCAACTAATGCAGTTTGGTATGCGTTGGTTTGCGTTGTACTAACAAACGAGAACTGTTGAATGCGATCAACGCCACGACCTAGTACACCGTCTAACACTTTATCATAGTTTTCGATATTAGAATCAGTCACTGATATTTCGCGACTTAACGTAAATCCTTCTTGTACTCGACCATTAGGACTGTTCACATAGCGTGGGGTTAAACGAACTTGCATAGATTGAATGTTATTGCGCTCAATACCCTGCTCTAGCAGAAAGCTAACAATAGCGCGTAAATCGGAAGCAAGGGTCGTGTTAAGCTTACCAACAGTTTCGCCTTGTTCTTCAATAACAAAGGTAACTGAATATGCATTAGGCGTGACTGACATTGCGCCTGTGCCTTGAACATGGATAAGTTGTTGCTGAGGCTGAGCCATTGATGCCGTACTAAGCATTGTGGCAACAATGCCCGTTAATAATATCATCGGTGATAAGCGCTTGCCTGCGGCAGTACGTTTAAGAGGCATCGCTAGTTTACTGATTGAATTCATTAAAAACTCCGTGTTTATTATCATTAGTTCAGGCAAATCATAAGTAACGGTAAGTGAACGTATTATGAACCGCAACTAAATCATTCATAAAACAGGCGAGTTAACTGATACGTCAGTTTTAATAAAAAGCGTTTAACTTTTTTTGCTTTATAGGCTTACCCAATGGCGATAATAAAAAGTGGGCCCGATGGCCCACTTTTGATGTGTCGTAAACTTATGCCCTAATCTGTATTTTTTATTTTAGTACTTTTTGTAACGATGTAAGGCAATGATCGATATTGCGTGGTTTACACGCATAGCCCATTAATCCAATGCGCCATACTTTACCAGCAAACTCACCCAAACCAGCACCAATTTCTAAATTGAAATCGTTAAGTAGTCTTGCGCGAACTTCAGCGTCATTAACACCGTCTGGAATGTTCACTACATTGAGTTGAGGTAGGCGATATTCAGCATCTACGGCAAGTGAAAGACCTAAGCCTTCGAGTCCAGCCACCAGCTCGTTATGCCCAGTTTGATGGCGTTGCCATGCGTTTTCTAAGCCTTCTTCTTTTAAAATAAGTAGGGCTTCATAAAATGCATACATACTGTTTACCGGTGCAGTATGGTGATAAGCACGCTTAGCCCCTTTCCCCCAATACCCCACAATTAAGTTCATGTCTAAAAACCAGCTTTGCACTTTGGTTTTGCGGTTTTGAATAACATGCACTGCACGGTCGCTGAACGATACGGGTGAAATTCCTGGTACACAGCTTAAGCACTTTTGTGACCCCGAATAAATGGCATCAATGCCCCACCCGTCTACGTCTAGCTCAATACCGCCTAAAGAGGTTACGGCATCGACTATCGATAAACAGTCGTATTGTTTTGCAAGTTCACATAACCGTTTTGCATCGTTTCTCACACCGGTTGAGGTTTCTGCATGTACGAAAGCCAGCACTTTAATATCGGCCTCTTTTTTAAGTGCATCTTCTACCGCGTTCAAATCGGTTTGCTTGCCCCAATCGTTTTTAATCACGATAGCTTGACCGCCACATCGTTCAACATTTTCAACCATACGGTTGCCGAACACGCCGTTGATGCACACCAATACTTTATCACCTGGCTCCACAAGGTTAACAAAGCAGGCTTCCATCCCGGCGGATCCCGGGGCTGAAATAGGCATTGTTAATGCGTTTTCAGTTTTAAATGCGTATTGAAGCAGCTGTTTGGTAGCATCCATAAGCTCGATAAATAGCGGATCTAGATGACCAACAGTTGGCCTAGCAATAGCGTTAAGAATACGAGGGTTTACGTCTGAAGGACCAGGCCCCATTAATGTGCGCTCAGGCGGAAGAAAAGTGGAATGCGTTTGCATATCAGTCCTTAACAATAATAGTAACAATAGCGTACCTGCATTCTTACAATCTTAACGGCTGGGTACAACAGCTTGTTATGAACATAATTAACATGAATGGAATCACTTCACCCCATAACAAAGTGAACATTGAGCAAGATGTGGATAACCCGTGCGTATCATGAGGATAAAAGCGTTGAAAAAAAATCAGAAACTCCGACCAGTAAAAAGCCTATGATTTTTCAGAAGTTATTATCATTTTATTTAGATTAAGGGGTCTGTAAAATAAATTTCACAATGTTTAGTTTATAAAATGAACAAATATGGACTATAGTTATTGTCCGTCTGAAAGAATTTGCATGCACTTCTCCCTTGCAATAGTTAGCGCACGGCTCAGCAATGAGCCATTCCCCTATGCCCAGAACCTATGTTCTGGGCATTTTTTATGGGACAGGTATAACTTCCTTTGACCAAACGCTCTGCAATAAAGCGCTGAAATGAAGCGCAGGAATACAACGACATAATGGAAGTGGCAAGAATAATAGCGGTTAGCGGTTATTCCTACATAAGACATGATAATTTGGCTTGCGCATACTGATTAAACTTCAGAAAGGTGCTTATTGTAATGCGTGGCATTATGCGCATAGTGCGCTGCAGATGCTTGAAGCTTTTCCTCTACACTGCTATCGAACTGCTTTACCACTTTTCCCGGTGATCCCACCACTAAGCTGTAGTCTGGAATTTCCATATTTTCGGTAATTAACGTATTAGCGCCAATAATGCAGTACTTGCCAATTTTCGCGCCATTTAACACCACCGCGTTGATACCAATTAAGGAGTAGTCACCTACGGTGCAGCCATGCAACATGACTTTGTGACCCACGGTTACGCCTTTACCTAACGTTAGAGGAATGCCCGAGTCGGTATGAAGCACACTACCATCTTGTACGTTCGTGAGCTCCCCTACCGTAATCGCATCCATATCTGCGCGAATGACCACATTAAACCATACACTGCTATGGGGCTTTAATATCACGTTGCCAATAACATGTGCGCCGGGGGCAACATAACTGGTGCTATCACACTTGGGCGTTAACGTATCAAGAGAATATTGCATAAGCGTTCCTTGTTAATATTTTTATAGTTGGCTCAAAATACAGTGTTGATATGTTGTTAGTCGACATCGACTTGTCGCATTAAGCCTTCTTGCGTAGCAGAGGCTACCAGCTCACCTTGTTGAGTGAAAATCTGACCTCTCACCAAACCTCTTGCTCCGCCACTAAACGGACTTTCCATTACATATAATAACCATTCATTCATATTAACGGGGCGGTGAAACCACATCGCATGATCGATAGTCGCAATACGTAGTGATTTGTCGGTGACTGAAATTCCGTGAGGCTGTAGTGACGTGCTTAAAAAGTGGTAATCAGAAGCATACGCTAATGCCGCTTGTTGCAGTGTAATCTCTGGAGCAAGCTCATTCCTTGCTTTCATCCAAATATAGCGTTTAGCCGGTTGGCGATTAGACTGATAGGAATTCGCCGCACCAATAGTACGGATATCTACCGGGCGATGATAACTTAATGCTTCTCGCATAGGACGGGCAATTTTGTCGAAGTTCTTTTCATAAAACTCGATATCAGACTGCACTTCTTGTGGCGGTGGTACGTCAGGCATATCCGCTTGCTGGTGATGCATTCCTTCTTCTGGCACTTGGAACGATGCTGTCATGTAAAAGATGTTTCGACCATCTTGAATTGCTTTTACTCTTCGGGCAGAAAAGCTACGACCATCTCGCACTACTTCTACATCGTAGACCACAGGTTTCTTTGCATCGCCGGGTAGCAAAAAGTAAGTATGGAACGAATGGGCAACACGGTCTTTGTCTACCGTTTCATAAGCCGCAGCTAACGCCTGCCCCAAAACTTGACCACCAAATAATGCGCGAAAGCCTAAATCCCAACTTTGTCCGCGATACAAACCCGCTTCAACAGTTTCTAATTCAAATAACGAAGATAATTTAACCTCAGGCATGCTTTTCTTTCTCTTGTTGCTCAGCGTTCGGGTTTCTTGGGTAGTATTTTTCAGGTAAATACGCCCTATGCTCAAAAAATCGCGTGTCTTTATAGGGTAACTTCATAAAGCCTGAAATGCCTAGCCCTTTTATTGACGGCACATGTTCAACTAACTTGGCTAATAATTCAGAAAACCTATCTTGCTCGTGATGATTGAGCAATGTGTAATAACTATGAATCTTTAAATGGGTACTTAAGGCTTCAAAGATAATACAGCCAGTGTGATGAATCGTATTCAGCTCTTTAATAATTGTAATAATAGGCTCAGGTAATTTCAAAAGCTCATCTGGATCGTCGCCATCCTCAAAGTAAGAATGGGTTCTAGATTCATCTTGTGCCACCGATGCGCGGGACAAATCAAACGGTATTACGCATTTAGATGTTGGTACAAACGCATCGTTCTCGGTTTCTCGTTCGATATGCAGCGTGTTTTTAGCGTTAAACATGCAGCATTTAAATACCCCAGGCTTATGAATAGCGCGTGCAAGGTTAATCACGTTGTTAACCGCAAGTTCGAAAGCTGTTTTTAATGCCGCGTCGTGTAGATTTAAACTGGAGTCTACATAAACGCCGTTTGGCTCCCAGCGAATTGCCATACCACCAACAACGGGATACCGGCCAAGACGACTAATTGCCGACACAAAGGCTTTTTCGGTATCGCCCATGCCTTGCAAAAAGTTTTTGTAATATCGATCGAACTGGGCATCATCGATATACCGTAATGAAGCATCTTCTAATACCGATTGCTGGCGCAAATAAGATTTTCGAGAGCTGTAAACAACGGTTTCAATGTCATCTTGCGATGGCGTAACCCACGTAGGAATACTCGGTACATACTGCAAAACGGTGTCTTTAGAAAACACCATGTGTTTTAGCACGTGCAAATTATTGAAGAAGTAATCTCCTCCTTGTTGCCTTTTCTTTGGGTCGTCACTGAGCATGTATTCTAATATGCTTGCTAGCATTTTTGGCAAGCCTAACGATGAAGGGCGAATAACCTGATGGCCATACCGACATGATTGCCCAGATGCTAAAGCATATAGCGTGCTTGCCATACCTTGCTCATCGAAGCGTGGTGATGATAACGCCCCATTTAACTGCTCTTCTCCAATAAAATAAACATCACCTAATCGGGCGTTTGTTTGGTGAAGCTCGCTAGACATCAAATCCATCACATTGTTACTGGTGTACTGACCATTTTCATCTACTTGTGCAAACACAGATGAGCCCCAATCGATAAGCCCAATGCTCTCTGTAGATTCGTCCCATACCAAGTTAGAAGGTTTAATATCGCCATGAACGATAGGTTTGGCATTGCCATTTTGCGTATGCTGCCGAAAACACTGCAACAAATCACCAAGCTGTACCGCTATTTTCACTATGATCCTTGGCGGCAGTGGCCCACGAGCCAAACTTACTTTTTCAAGATCGTCGCCAGGGGCACGGCCCATCACCAAAATAGATTGTTTACCTATTTGCTGATATTCAACCAATGCAGGCACATAAGGATGAGATACTTGCGATAGCATAAAGGCTTCTTCCTCAAGCCGTTCTTGTACATGCTGAGGAAGATTTATTCGTGAGAATTTAAAGACGTGTTCTTGAGCGATTGAGCTTTGACTAAAGCTTGAACCTGAGCCTAGGTTTTGATTGGGCGCGGTACCTGCAAATGCAAAACCAAACGCCCCTTTTCCCAATAGGGAGATATTGCGATAACCTAAACTAGCTAATTGGTCGATGCACAGTGCTACCCAATCCTTGAGCTTTTTTGCATCTGCATGTGAGAGCAGATAAATAGACTGCTCATCGGGTATATAAAAATGCGTTAACCCTTTTACCTGAGACATGCCAATTGCCTACCTCTTTTTAATGTTTACGCTTATGTGTTTTAACGCGTTTTAGGTATTCGTTTATAAGTGCGAGTCAAAGGGCCTAACCTTCTGTAGTTAGCCATGTCAATGTGTACACAGCGTTACTTCCTAATAACGGCGTGATCTCATCAAGGGCTTCACGCATACTGACATCAAGTTGCCAAGGTGGATTGATGACACATAAGCCAGAACCGTACATGCCAGCATCGGCGGTATTTTCTTCAACGGTAAGTTCAATAGTGAAACAAGGCGTACCTAGTGCCGATAACGACTGACACATCTGCTGGCTAGCCCCACTTTTAGCCCCTGCTCTCTGTGATAGTAGCGGATACCACACTACCATTTGTGCTTGCTGCCAACGTGCTAATACTTTCTTCACCGCACTGACTACATCTTGGTATTCAGAAAGCTTCTCGTAAGGCGGATCTATTAATACCGCGCCACGATTAGGTGATGGTGGCGTCAGTGCAATTAAGCCTTCGTAACCATCCCTGTGATGAACATGGCTCTGGCTATCGCCAATTTGCCACATGGCATCATCAAGCTTTTCGTGTTCAGCTGGATGTAACTCCATAAGATGCAGCACATCGATATCACGTTTCAGTTTGGCGCTAATAGCCGGTGAACCCGGGTAACATCTATCACTTAAAAACCCGTTGCATAGTGACAAATAGGATTGTAACAAAGGCGAACTTGCCGATAGGTTTGCCACTTTGTCTACACCAGACTCATACTCTTTATTTTTGGATGCTAAAGCATCATCGAGTTGATAAAGCCCAGCCCCACTATGTGTATCATAGAGGGTGAAAGGCTTATTTTTTTTCTTTAGATGGCTTATTACGCCCATCCAACAAAGATGTTTGATAACGTCGGCGTGGTTGCCGGCATGAAATGCATGTTGATAGCTAAGCACGATATACCATGAGTTGGCGCGCAAACTGCGCAGGAAGTTGTAGTTTAGCAGTCAATAATAACGCTTGGCCTAACATCCACACAAGCCCGACAACCCAGTTCCTTGCAATTAACCTCGATATAAATAAGCTTCCCATCAATACGCGCTCTGTAATTAAATTCAAAGCACTTGGATCAAACCATTTTGATATTAGTGTTCACATTTAAATAATTATCAGTCACTAGGCTGTGGGCCTACCGCCCACGTTAAAAATACCTATCGCTATTTCAAGTGCATTAGCATGGTTTCTGGCTCCTCGATGAAGCTAGACCAGAGATTATTAAAGCGAACCATAGTGGCACCATCAATAATGCGGTGGTCGCCAGACCAATTCACCATCATGATACTGTGCGCTTCAACGCTACCGTCAGCGGCAAAGCGAGGAAGGGTTTGCGTTTTGCCCAGCGCGACAATAGCAGCTTCTGGCTTATTAATAACCGGTGTAGCTGTAATGCCACCAATAGCGCCAATATTTGAAATGCTGATAGTGCCACCTTTAAGTGCATCTCCGCTTAATTTACCTTCTCGAGCTTGCTCGATAGTGGTATGCATTTGCTGGGCGATACCAAACAAAGAAAGGTGTTCTACGCCTTTAACATTAGGCACTAAAAGACCCATTTTAGCGTCAACAGCAAAGCCGATATTATGGTGATTAAAATAAGTAAGCTCAGTGCCATCTTCGTTTAATTGGCTGTTAATGATGGGAAATTCTTTTAACGCCAACGACAATGCTTTTACAAAAAATGGCATAAAGCTAAGCTTTATTCCTTTTGCTTCAAACATAGGTTTTAGCGACTGTCTTAACGCAATTAGCTTATCCATCATAATTTCATCGCTCACCGTAAAGTGAGGAATGGTATTTACTGACGCCACCATTTGTTTTGCCATAGCGGCTCGAATGCCTCGTACTTTTTCGGTATAGCTTGCTTCGCTTGCTGTGTTATTCACTTCAGAGCGCAATATATCATTAGTCTCGCCCATGGCATTTGACATAGTGAAGCTTTCATCAGTGTTTGCGCTTTCGCTGGTGGCGCTAGCATGGCTGACATCATGTTTTAAAATACGGCCTTTTTTGCCACTCCCCGCAACGGCAAGTAAATCAATCTCGTGCTCTCTTGCAATACGACGTACTGCAGGGCTTGCAAGTACTTTTCCTGGTATAGCGATAGGAGGCTCAAAATCCCCATCTTGCCATTTCTCATTAATGGCTGCGTTACCTTGCTCACTGGTATTATTGTTTGCAGGCGTTGCGCGATGGTTTTTATTTTCGTTTACTCTTTCTTCTTTGCCTGCTTGATCATCTGTAGCAACAGCCGTTGGGTCTTCGGTGCTATTTTGATGGCTTTCGCTAGCGCTTTCATCAGTATCAAGGGCAAATAGTGGGCTATGCACTTCTGCAATATCGCCTTGTTTATAATAAAGCTTATGTACCGTGCCTGAATGCTTAGCAGGAATTTCTACCACAGCCTTATCTGTCATTACTTCAACCACACTTTGGTCTTCAGCAATAACATCCCCTTCTTTCACATTCCACTTGACGATTTCGCACTCAACAATACCTTCGCCAATATCAGGTAAAATAAAATCAATATTCATATTATTGGCTCCCTTTTAATAATGTAATGAGCGCTTGATAGCTTCGTAGGTTTTAGTTTCATCAGGCATATATTCGGTTTCATGAGCAAGTGGATAAGGTGTATCTAAACCACAAACACGAGTAATAGGCGCTTCTAGATACAAAAAGCATTTTTCTTGGATAGTGGCGGCAATTTCGCTGGCGAAGCCGCCAGTGAGCGGCGCTTCATGATTAATAAGAAGTCGACCGGTTTTCATAACCGAACTGATGACTGCTTCGGCGTCCCACGGTAAAATTGAGCGCAAATCGATAATTTCACACGACACGCCATCATCTAGCGCCATTTCAGCTGCTTTCTGCAAAATCTCAATTTGTGCCCCCCACCCTAATAGGGTGATATCTGTGCCCTCTTGTACTAAATCGGCTTTACCGAGAGGCAGTTCATAATCTTCTTCAGGTACATCGGCAATAGACGCGCGATATAAACGTTTTGGCTCAAGAAACAGCACCGGGTTTTTATCACGAATAGACGCTAGAAGCAGACCTTTAGCTTGGTAAGGGTCTCGTGGAATAACCACTTTTAAACCTGCGCAGTGGGCGAAAAATGCCTCTGGCGATTGGCTGTGGTAATGACCACCCGATATACCGCCACCATATGGCGTGCGTATGGTAAGGCCGCCAACATCAAATTGGCCGCCTGAACGATAACGCCATTTGGCCGTTTCATTTACGATTTGATCGAACGCGGGGAAAATGTAATCACCGAACTGAATTTCAGCAACAGGGAAAGCGCCTTGTGATGCAAGCCCGTTTGCGAATCCAATAATGCCCTGTTCGGTAAGCGGCGTATTAAAACACCTGCCTTTGCCAAATTTTTCTTGTAGATGACTGGTAGCTCTAAATACCCCACCAAAATGGCCAACGTCTTCACCAAACACCATGACTTTTTCTTCGGCTGTCATGGCAGTAATTAACGCGTTGTTAATTGCCTGTAGTAAGTTCATTTTAGCCATTAGCGAACACTCCCAGACGTTTTAGGATATTTTTTAGGGTATTGTTTAATATGAGCTTTTAGCGAAGTAAGCTGATCTTGTAAATGCCAGGGTACACTGTCATAAACATCTTCAACTATTTCCTCTATGCCGCAAATAGGAATGGTTTCACTGACTTTCAGCGCCGCGAGCACGTCTTGACGCGCTTTATCTACCTTGGCTTTATTTTGCTTTTCATCAAACCAACCTTTATGGGTGAGCCAATTCGCCATTCGGGCGATTGGATCTTTTGCGCGCCATTTATCTTCTTCATCTCTAGAACGATAGCCCGTAGGATCGTCAGACGTAGAATGCGCAGCAAGTCGGTAAGTCATGGCTTCTATTAATACCGGGCACATTTCTGCTAACGCTATACGGCGTGCTTCCTGCGTCGCGGCGAATACCGCTAAAGGGTCATTACCATCGACCCGAATCGTTTTTACCCCATAGCCAATTCCGCGTGATGCAATACCATCACCAGCAAATTGTTCTTCTGACGGCGTTGAAATGGCATACCCATTATTACGACAGAAAAAGATAACCGGGCAATTAAGTACCGCAGCCATATTTACGCCTGCATGGAAATCCCCTTCCGAAGCTGCGCCTTCGCCAAAGTAACAAATAGTGACGGCTTCATTACCTGCCATTTTCTGCCCGTAGGCATAACCTGATGCTTGTGGTATTTGGGTTCCTAATGGAGACGATATAGTCATAAAATTCAGCGCTTTATCACCATAATGGATAGGCATCTGCCTTCCTTTATTGGGGTCGGCTTTATTGCTGAACATTTGATTCATGAATTGATCAGTTGTATAGCCTCTAAAAGCAAGTGCACCCTGTTCACGGTATTGACTCATGATCATGTCATGGGGAGATAACGCCGCTGCACTAGCAACGGCAGCGGCTTCTTCACCAGTACTTGCTAAATAGAAGCTAATTCGACCTTGGCGCTGCGCCGCCACCATTCGCTCATCGAGAATTCTGATGTATTCCATGGTGTCGTGAATTTTTAACGCCAGGGTTTGGTCAAGCTCTGGAAGCTGTGCGTTTTCATGCTCACTTCCATCTGATTTAAGCAATTGAAGCATGGGAATATCAATTAACCCGTTGCCGATAACTTCAACCCTGTTTGTTGTTTTAATTTTTCCGAGATGATTTCTATCTTCCACAATAATCTCCCTGCAATTTGAAGGATTCGAAAGCGAGATTGCTATGTTCACTATGCTAGTGGAAGTATGTTGGTGGCGTTGTGCTATTTCAGCAGTGCTTTATTAACTAAATATGATGAAAATTCTCAATATCTAATTTTAGTAGTATTGATATCCTAATAATCACCAAGAATGTTAAATCGATGCAAATAAAAGAATAAATATAAAGTACTAAATTGTAAAAATAAGCTTAGATTAGCGTAAGAGGATGGCTGATAGGCCTTGAAATTGCGGTCATACAGTCAAATTTTCATCCTAACTTTTTAGCGAATATCAAATTAAAAAGTATGACTAAATGTAACAATATGTGTAATTCATATTAATGTTTAATATTCATTACAAAGTGAAAAAAATTGTGCTAGAAATATTATTGTCATTGTTATGACAATAAAAATTGGATCAACAAAGCCAATAAAAATAAGAAATTTCATCCATCCAGGGAAAATCCCAAAAACAGGCCGACGGAGGTTACCTGTGAATAATAAAGTGACGTTAGCTGTATCAGCTGCACTAATGTCGATGTCCATGCATTCTGCTGCAGAGCTATCATCTGCAACCGAATCGTTTTCAGTAACTGCTGATCAACTCAAAGCAGTAAAAGCGACATCGATAAATAAGTACAAGAACACTAAATCAGTTTCCACACCAAAAATACTCTACACCGCTGAGAAAGGACTCGAAAATAAAGATTACATTTACTTTGTACATCTTTCTGATGACGCAGTAGCGAGCTACGATGGTGGTGTTGAAGGTTTAGAAGCTACTAACCCCCAACTAAAAAAACAAGTTTCAGTAACACGATCTAATTCGTCTGCTAGTAAACGCTTAGACGCTTCGCTTCCAGAAGTAAAAGCATATGCCTCTTACCTTGAGAAGAAACAAGCAGAAGTTATTGCTAAAGCAGAGTCTGCTGTAGGTTCTCTTGAAACTATAGCAGAATATAAATATGCACTTAACGCAATTGCGGTAAAAGTATCACCAGCTGAGGCAGAAGCCATAGCGCGTTTGCCTGGTGTTAAAAACGTTGAACGCGATGAAGTGTATAAACTTGATACTGACACTGGCCCTATCTTAATTGGCGCTCCTGCAGTATGGGACGGCACAGCTAATGAAAGCGGCGTAGGTCGTCAAGGTGAAGGTGTAGTAGTTGCGGTACTTGATACTGGTATCAACAGTGATCACCCTTCTTTCGCTGACGTAGGTGGTGATGGTTACGATCACACTAACCCACTTGGCGCCGATGTTTACTTAGGTGAATGTGCAGTTGAAGCTGAAGTTCGTTGTAACGATAAGCTAATTGGTATTTATAGCTACCCGTCTATCTCTGACGTATACGCAGATGCCGATATCTTCCCTCAGGACGGCACTATACGTTTTGGTGAAGATTACAACGGTCACGGTTCACATACTGCGAGTACTGCAGCCGGTAACGTGCTTGTCGATGTCGGTGAAGTTACGGCTGAATTTGATGTGAATGCCAGTGATGGTGTTGCGACTGGTTTTACCTTTGGTCAAATTTCAGGTGTCGCCCCTCACTCAAACATTATTTCTTATCAGGTATGTCAACCTGGTAACAGCGGTGATACCTATGCAGGTTGTACTGGTGCGGCTATGGCTGCAGCGGTAGATGATGCGGTTGAATCAGGTATTGTTGATGTTATCAACTTCTCAATTTCAGGTGGTGGCTACCCTTGGAGTGGTTCGCTTAACGCAGCATGGTTGAATGCACGCAACGCGGGCATTTTTATTGCTCAATCAGCGGGTAATAGCGGCCCTGATCCAGAAACAACTGAGAAACACGCTCCGTGGATTACCGTTGTTGGTGCTTCTACGCACGGTCGAAGTGTAGAGTATGATAAAGAAATCTCTTTCACTGGTGGTGCAACTGAGTTAGGTGCTATCGCTGGTAAGAGTAACTCTGGCGCGATATCTGGTTCAATCGTTTATGCAGGTGTTTACACCAATGCAAACGATCCTGATGGCGATCCAGCTCAGTGTTTAGAGCCTTTCCCTGAAGATACTTTCGCGGGTGAAATTGTTGTTTGTGACCGTGGTGCAATTGCTCGTGTAGCTAAAGCATCTAACGTTGCAAGTGGTGGCGCTGCGGGTTTCGTTCTAGCAAACCTTGCAGATGGTGCAACATCAGTTAATAACGATGCGTATATTATCCCAGGTATCCATGTTGATGCGACGAACGGTGATATGCTGCGTTCATGGTTAGCAGAAGGTGAAGGCCATACCGCTTCAATTACTGCATCTGAAGGCATTTTAACAGTGGACGACGACGCGGCTGATATTATGGCTGAGTTCTCTTCACGTGGTCCTAATACATCAATTAGCACACTAACTCCGTCGGTAACTGCGCCGGGTGTTAGCATTTATGCTGCTTACTCTGATGAACAATACGGCCAGGACTCTACAGGTTCTGCACCTGCTGATTACGCCTACCTTCAAGGTACGTCAATGTCAGGTCCTCATGTTGCGGGTGCTGCTGCACTTGTACGTCATGAGAAACCATCGTGGACACCAGATCAAGTACGTTCTGCTCTTATGATGACGGCTACCACCGATGTTCTTAAAGAAGACGGTGTTACCGCAGCAGATTGGTTTGATATGGGCGCAGGTCGTATTGAAGTAGACCTAGCGGTTCAATCTGGCTTAGTTATGGATGAAACAGACGCAAATTATGCTTCTGCTGATCCAGCTCTAGGTGGTGAGCCTCGCACACTTAACTTACCTTCTGTTACCGATGACAACTGTGTAGGTTCTTGCACATGGACTCGTACTGTAACGGCAACTAAAGACGGCTCTTGGTCTGTAGACGGTGTGGGAATTTCTGATGGTATAGAAATTACCGTTACACCAGCTACCTTCGACCTAACGGCAGGACAATCTCAAGAGTTAACGATTGAGATTGATGCATTCCGCGCCGAAAGTGATGTTTGGTCATTTGGTCAAATCAACTTAGTTTCTGGTTCATCGCCAGACTTACATCTTCCTGTTTCAATTGTTGCATCTAACGGTAACTTACCTGATGAAATCGACTTTGAAGCACATCGTAATCAAGACTCGTACTTGCTTGAAGATGTAATGGCAGTTGAGATTACTGACCTTCAGGTTACGTCTTACGGCTTAACCAAGGCAACCAAAGTTGAAGGTATGGTTGCGCAAGACTCGGACAACAGCGACTACCTAGATGATTTAGAAGATGGCTTGCATATTACTCAAATCGAAGTACCTGAAGGTACCCTTCGTTTAGTAGCTGCAACTATGGATACGACGTCGCCAGATCTTGACTTGCGTGTTGTATTTGATGCAAATGCTGATGGTATTCCTCAAGAAGATGAGCTTATTGGCATAAGCGCCACTGCAACATCTGAAGAGTACGTTAGCGTTGAAATGCCAACCGCAGGTAGCTACTGGGTTATTGTACAAAACTGGGCTGCATCATCTGATGAAGAAGGTTTTGAAGATAGCTTCGTATTAGCGCATGCCATGGTTGATAACCAGCCAGGTGAAGGGTTAACTATTGACGCTCCTTCTGCTATTCCTCAGTTAACTGAATTCGATGTACGCTTTACATGGGATTTAACTGACGCGGTTGAGGGTGATATCTACGTTGGTGCTGTTTCAATAGGTACTGATGCTGATAACGTTGATAACCTTGGCGTTATTCCTGTTGATATCGTTCGTGCTGAAGATGATGTTTATGTAACTGCAGAATCTGAAGAGCGTGTTCTACCCGGTGAAGAAGCCACTTTCTATGTAAACGTACTTCCAAACTTTACTACGGAAGACCGTGACTATGAAATTTCACTGACGCTACCAGATAACGTTACGTTAGTTGAAGGTTCACTGTCTCATGATGGTGTTGCTACTGAAAATACGCTTTCTTGGTCTATTACCCAAGAATCGCTACTTGGTGCTACTCCATCTTACGCAATTACCACTAATGCTACTGACGCATTCTGTGCTAACCCTGACTTCGGTCAAGGCGGTGGATACATCGACCTAGCCGGTTTTGGTATTGGTATAGATGATACATTGGATGGGGATACAGTAGACGGAACTTATTCACTTCCTGCTTACTTCCTAGGCACAATGTATAGTGCAGTTACAGTTACTGATGATGGTTTTGTAACATTAGGTACTGCTATCTCGTCGCCTTGGGTTAACCAAGGGCTTCCAGATGTTGCAGATCCAAATGGTGTTCTTGCTCCGCTATGGCGCGACCAAGAATTTGACGTTGCTAACGGCGTAGGCGTTTCTGTCGCTACTGCAGGTGCTGCGTATACCATCATTGAATGGGATAACATGAGATTCTGGGGTCTTAGCGAAGATTTCGCTGATATTGCAGATTACCAAATTGTTTTCTTCAATGAGCCATCTGAAGGTCAGCCAAACATCGTATTCTCATACGATAACGTGACGCACGACCTTGGTAGTATCTTGCCTGTGACTATTGGTTACGAAGATATTGATGGCGCTACGGGTCAAGCTCCTTACTACACGCCTTACAGCCAAGACTTCTTTGATGCTAACTTTGATGCTGAAATTACATCTGGTACGCAAATCTGTATGTATCTTGATGACGTTGATAGCAGCCCTACTCAATTAGCTTACACCGTTATGGTAAATGCTGATGACGCTGGTGGTGCTATTCAAATGATGGCCATGTCTGAAGTGACTAACATTCCTGGTGCAGCATCTGCAGTATCTGAAACTTACGAAGGTTTACAAGTTGAAGGTCCTCCAGTTGTAACTATCGACGGCATGACAGTGGCAACACTAGAAGTGGTTGAATTAATGGAGTTGAACTTACCTGGCCTAGTTGAAGAGCCTAATGGCGACGCTGTCGACATTACTTGGAAGCAAGTTGAAGGACCAGCAGCTATCATTGCAGGTGCTGGCATAGAAGAAGCTATCCTAGTTGCTCCAGAAGTAACGGAAGATACGCTAATTGTGCTTGAGCTTACTGCTACTGATAGTAACGGTAACACTTCAATGGCAACCGCTAATGTAACGATAAAAGATAACTTACCACCTGTTATCAACATCACGGCTCCGTTTACTGTTGAAGAAGGTGAGTCAATCACTGTTTCTGCTACAGCAACAGATCCAGAAGGTGATGACGTTACATTTACCATCAATGACATCCCAGGCTCAAGTCTAACGACTACAGCGCCTAATACGAATAGCACTATTGCTGTTACGTTTGAAGTGGTTGCATTTGATGGCTTAAATACAACAACAGAAACAGTAACCGTAAGCGTTACTGATAAGAGCGGTGGTTCAATGGGTTGGTTAACATTGCTACTTGTTCCAGTTGTGTATTTACGCAGACGTAAAATGAAATAAGCGATATCGCCTAGATATTAAACGTAAAAGGCCGCTGTTAAGCGGCCTTTTTTATATCTGATGAAACGTAGAGTATTCCTAGTTAACGTTAAACCTAATTAGCCTTATAACTACCTCAACTACGCGCTTTTATTATTCTTCATCGGATAATCTCGACAAGGTATTGTCTAACCGTTTACTGGGCTGAACCCCCATTTCTCTGAACTTCTCTACTTGCCGGACTAAATTTCCACGCCCACTTGAAAGCTTATTCATTGCTGCATCATAACTACCATGGGCGGTATCTAGTGCTTTACCAATCTTTTCAATATCAGAGACAAAGCCTACAAATTTATCGTATAGCTTTCCTGCTTGTTCTGCGATGAGCTGCGCGTTTTGGTTCTGGTACTCGTATTGCCAAATATTATTGATGGTACGCAGTGCCACAAGCAAATTCGTGGGGCTAACTAACATAATATTATGATTGAGGGCGAGTGAAACAAGATCAGGCTCTTCTTCAATGGCCAATAGAAACGCTGGCTCGATAGGAATGAACAGTAAAACATAATCTAGCGTGCGCAGCCCTTTTAGCGACTGATATTCCTTGGCGCCTAGCCCTTTAATATGGCCTTTGATTGAAGCGACGTGTGCACTGAGATACTGTTTGCGGCTGGCGTCATCGTCGCAATTAAAATATTGTTCGTACGCCGCTAAGCTTACCTTGGAATCGATAATCACGTCTTTGTCATTCGGTAAATGCACCACAACATCGGGTTGCAATCGCCTACCCTGTTCAGATTGTGCCGACACTTGGGTTTCAAATTCATGGCCTTCACGAAGACCAGATTCTTTGAGTATGCGCTCTAAAATAACCTCGCCCCAATTCCCCTGTTTTTTATTGTCGCCTTTAAGGGCATTGGTTAACGCTGAGGCTTCTTCGGTTATGCGCTGATTCAACGCCTTTAAACTTAAAATTTCCGTTTTTAGTGATGCCCGCTCTTGTCCTTCACGAATATGTTGTTCTGAAATTTGTTGTTTAAAGCCATCTAATTGGGATTTGAAGGGTGCTAGTACCGCTTCAATATTATGCTTACTTTGGGTTTGATAGGTTGCGCTTTTCTCATCAAAAATTTTATTCGCTAAGTTTTCAAACTGGGTTTGTAAGCGTTGTTCTGACGAATGCATTAACGCAAGCTTTTCTTCATGATTCTGCATAAGCGCATCAAGCCTAGCCTTTTGCGCTTCGTATTGCGCCTGTAACTTACTGTACTCTTTTTGCAGCACGCCTGATGCTTCACTAAGTTGATGTTTCTCAGCTAGCACCTGCTCATACTGACGTGATTTTTCGACCAGCATGCCCATACGCTCTTGGGTTTCATTGTAAGCCTGCTGCTGCGCAAGTAACGCATCATTTTTTTCGGCAATGTTCTTGTGAGCCTGATTCAGTGTTCTACGGGTCGCTATTAGCAAAATAAGAAAAATTAACGCCAGTAATAATAAGCCAGCATTCAAATATTGGGGGGGAAAATCAGATAAGAAATACATAAAAACACACGCACTGTTAATTTATACAGCACTATAAACAAAAACAGGTGCCATTGGCACCTGTTTTAAACACAAATGTATGATTACTTAGATAACGCTTTATCTAAGTCTTCAATTTTTGCTTTCCAAATAGCAGGTCCAGTTTCGTGCGCGTTAGCGCCTGTGCTGTCTACTGCTACGGTAACAGGCATGTCTTCTACATCAAATTCGTAAATGGCTTCCATACCTAAATCTTCAAACGCCACTACCCGTGACTTCTTGATAGCTTTAGAAACCAAGTATGCTGCACCACCTACGGCCATTAAATAAACTGACTGGTGCTTAGCAATAGATTTGACCGTTGCAGGGCCACGCTCTGCTTTACCTATCATACCGATAAGGCCTGTTTTCTCTAACATCATGTCAGTGAATTTATCCATACGAGTAGCAGTAGTTGGACCCGCTGGGCCTACTACTTCATCGCCAACCGCATCAACAGGGCCTACGTAATAAATAAAACGGTTGGTTAGGTCTACACCTTCAGGTAAACCTTCACCGTTATCAAGCATAGTTTGAATACGCTTGTGCGCTGCGTCACGGCCAGTCAACATTTTTCCAGAAAGTAATACGGTTTCACCCACTTTCCAGTCTTGAATATCTTCTTTGGTTACATCATTAAGGTTAACGCGACGGGTGTTTTCACCCACTTCCCACGTTACCTCTGGCCAATCTTCTAATTTAGGCGGCGTAAGTTCAGCTGGACCTGAGCCATCTAAATGAAAATGTGCATGTCGGGTTGCTGCACAGTTAGGGATCATCGCCACAGGCTTAGACGCCGCATGGGTAGGCAAAGACATAATTTTAACGTCTACTACGGTCGTTAAGCCACCTAAGCCTTGAGCACCAATACCCAATTGATTCACGCGCTCGAAAATTTCAACACGTAGCTTTTCATCTGTGGTTTCTGGGCCACGAGCAATCAGCTCTTGAATATCTACCGGATCCATTAAGCTTTCTTTAGCCAGTACAGCCGCTTTTTCTGCTGTACCACCAATGCCTATGCCTAACATGCCAGGTGGACACCAGCCGGCGCCCATGGTTGGCAACGTTTTCACTACCCAGTCAGCAATATTATCGCTAGGGTTTAACATTACCATTTTAGATTTGTTTTCTGAGCCGCCGCCTTTTGCCGCAATCATCACCTCAACTTTTTCACCTGGCACCATATCAATGTGCACAACTGACGGTGTGTTGTCTTTGGTGTTGGTTCGCGCGCCCGCAGGATCGGCAACGATAGAAGCGCGCAAGGGGTTATCTGGATTTAGATAAGCGCGGCGAGTACCTTCATCAACCATCTGTTGAACAGTCATGTCGGTTTTATCCCATGTCACACCCATGCCTACTTTTACAAAGCAGGTCACAATACCGGTGTCTTGACATAAAGGACGTTTGCCTTCTGCTGACATTCTAGAGTTAATAAGGATTTGTGCCATCGCATCTTTAGCTGCTTGGCTTTCTTCTCGGTTATACGCTGCTTCTACGGCTTTAACGTAGTCGAGCGGGTGATAGTAAGAAATAAACTGTAGGGAATCTTCAATGCTATCAATGAAGTCCTGTTGGCGGATAACGGTCATGACATCCTCTTTTTTTATTTTGCTTTCGTGGTCTTAGCCTGCTAAAAAAGCGTATACTAGCGCATCTGTTGGCACCGTACCATGTAAAATATGGGTGAAGCTTTGCGATAAAACAAACTTGTGCAGGTAAATTTAACGCGCTTAGCTAACGTTAGCTGTTTGATAGCGTGCTAATACGGTTTAATTAATTTTCCAGTACCCATTTAACGCAGCTTCAATGCCGACAACATTCTTCTTAACCTGATGTATAGAGTTAGTTTTTAATGCCCGCAACATCGCAAGTTACCATTACGCCAATCAGCACATCGTTTTCACTTTGCCTTATAGATATTTTTGAGCAGGTTGCCCACCGCGCGGGAGCCGTTTTGCTTGATACCTGTGGCTCCACGAAAAGCAATGGTCGCTACAATGTGATGGTATGGGAGCCTAGCGCTACCGTAACGGCCAAGCACGGTGAAGCCCCTCTAGTGCAATTAGATGGCGAGAAGGCATTCACAACTGACCTTCAGCCTTTTGAAGCCGTCACGCACTACCTTCATGGATCAGTGGCCAATCTTGAGGTAGATGAGACTAGCCAATCATTAGCTAAACAACTCCCTTTTATTGTGGGCGTAACGGGTTTTGCTGGTTACGATGCAGGGCGCTATTACGAAAAGCTTCCAGCAAATGCGGCGCAAACCTATACTACCCCGGATTTTTCCGTAGGGCTTTACTTATCATCTTTAATTGAGGATACGGTAACAGGTACCTTGTATTTTTGCGCGGCGACAGGTGAAACCTCGCCACCTGACTTTGTCATACAGCCTAATTTTACTACTGATTTTAAAAATAGTGCTGATACTGGTGATTTTTGCGAAGAAAACGACCGTAAAGGCCGTGTCTCTTTAGCCTCCATCAATGATGAGAAAACACATGGTGATGATATTGCCAAAACGCCGTTTTCATTAACCAGTGATTGGAAATCTAACCTGACAAAAGAAGCCTATATTGGATGTATTGAACGAATTCATGATTACTTAAAAGCGGGTGACTGTTATCAAGTAAACATGGCGCAGCGTTTCACAGCTTCATATACGGGCGATTGCTGGCACGCTTATCGCGCCCTACGAGAAAGTAACCAAGCGCCCTTTTCCGCATTCATTCAATTAAAAAACAGCACTATTTTAAGTATTTCCCCCGAACGCTTTATTAGCGTGAAACAGGGCGTGGTAGAAACTAAACCGATTAAAGGCACTCGCCCACGGTTTAGTGATGAAGTTAAAGATGCACAAAGTGCTGAGTCTTTGCTGACTGCTTCGAAAGATCGTGCGGAAAACCTTATGATTGTTGATTTACTGCGTAATGATCTTTCTAAACACTGCAAGCCTCATTCAGTAAAAGTACCTGAGTTATTTGCATTAGAAAGCTATGAAGCAGTGCATCATTTGGTAAGCACGGTTGTCGGCGAACTTAACGACGATGCAACGCCATTAGATTTACTTGCCTCCTCATTTCCTGGCGGTTCTATTACAGGCGCACCTAAAATTAGGGCGATGGAAATTATAGACGAGCTTGAAGTACATAGACGCAATATCTATTGCGGCAGCATTTTTTATATGGGCTTTCGTGAAGATATGGACTCAAGCATTTGTATTCGTACGCTGCTTGCGGAGAATAACCAGCTGCATTGCTGGGCTGGTGGTGGTATTGTTTTAGATTCAGTGGCTAATGACGAGTACAAAGAAACCTTGGATAAAGTGTCTAAAATTCTGCCAGTGCTAACTTCCCACTTTGGAGCGGGCCGTGAACAGAGCTGATTTCCTCCGCCAATTTCACCATTTGCGTCAAACGCACCGAGAGCCCGATTACCCGCTAAAATCTAGAGGTAGGCCTGCGGCGGTATTAATTCCTTTAATGGATTATGGTAATGAGCTGACGGTATTGCTCACAGAGCGTGCACATCACTTACGTCATCATCCAGGGCAAATTAGTTTCCCCGGTGGCGCAGTAGATGAAGTAGATAACAGCGTTTTCGATGCCGCTCTTAGAGAAGCCCACGAAGAAATAGGCATGCCTTCTGAAAACGTAGAAATTATTGGTGTGTTGCCCAATTACAGGACAGTAAGCGGTTATCAGATAGCCCCGGTTGTTGGTTTTGTTGAACCAAGCTTCACGCCTGTTATCGACCCTAACGAAGTAGAAAGTGCTTTTGAGGTTCCATTAGCTCATGTGCTGAATCGCAAAAATCATCTTATTCATACTGCTCGTAAAGGTAAGCGTTCATCACCTATCTATTTTATTCCGTGGAATGAACATATGATTTGGGGTGCTACGGCCGCCATACTGCGAAACTTGTCTCACCATATTCACCCTTAAGCTCACTTACTCTCAAACACGCCTACCCTTGCGTGCCGTTAAATATTTCTTTACAACACATTAGCAATTCTAATTAATTGATTAGCTTTTCTGTATTGTAGTTAAGCCCGTCTACATGCATGATCTAGGTATTAGTAATTTAGACGGGTGTATTTTTATGATTAGCGTTTTTGATATGTTTAGCGTGGGTATTGGCCCTTCAAGCTCGCACACCGTTGGCCCCATGCGTGCGGGTGCTGAATATGCTAAAACACTTGCAACAGACACCGCGTTGTTTTCAAAAATCACGACGATTAAAGTGGAGTTGTTTGGCTCTTTAGGTCAAACCGGTATTGGTCATGGTACAGGTAAAGCCGTTATTCTTGGATTATCGGGTGAAATGCCTGAAAGCATTGACGTGAACAAAATAGAGCCATTACTAGAAGACGTACGAAACCTAGAATCGTTGTACCTAAATGGCGAGAAGTCTATATCATTTCCAAACAAAAACGCGATTGTCTTTCACCGCCGTAAAACACTTCCTAAGCATGCTAATGCACTAACTTTTTACGTATATGAAAACGATACCCTGCTGTGTGAGCAAACGTATTACAGCATTGGTGGCGGCTTTATCGTAAAAGAAGAAGACTTTGATGCCACTAAAGCGCATGCAGGTGCTGTTCAAGCAACTGTACCTTTTCCTTTTAAGTCTGGTGCTGCGCTGCTAGAGCAATGCAAAAACAATGGGTTAAGTATTAGCGCCCTTATGCTTAAAAACGAAACGACTTTTCAACCTGCTCACGCCGTAAAACAAAAGCTGTTTGAAATATGGTTAGTGATGAAAGCCTGTGTTCAACGTGGCATCGACAGTGAAGGCATATTGCCAGGTGGTCTTAAAGTTGTACGCCGTGCGCCGGCGCTTTATCGTCGCCTGCAAACCGAACATACTACTGACCCTATGCAAACCATGGACTGGGTAAACTTATTTGCCTTAGCCGTAAATGAAGAAAATGCAGCTGGGGGCCGAGTGGTAACTGCGCCAACCAATGGCGCGGCCGGTATTATTCCTGCGGTTTTACATTATGTAGACAAATTTATTCGCCCAGTGGATGAAGAAGTGGCAAGCCGCTTTTTACTCACCGCAGGAGCGATTGGTATTTTGTACAAAGAAAATGCATCCATTTCGGGTGCTGAAGTAGGCTGTCAGGGTGAAGTGGGTGTGGCATGTTCTATGGCTGCGGGTGCGCTGGCAGAGATTATGGGCGGTACTGTACCTGCAGTAGAAAATGCAGCTGAAATTGGTATGGAGCATAACCTAGGGTTAACTTGCGACCCCGTGGGTGGCTTAGTACAGGTACCTTGTATTGAACGTAATGCTATGGGTGCAATTAAAGCGATAAACGCTTCACGCTTAGCACTGAGAGGCAGCGGCGAGCACAAGGTATCGTTAGATAAAGTCATTAAAACCATGCGTGATACGGGTAACGACATGAAAACCAAGTACAAAGAAACAGCCCGAGGCGGACTGGCGGTTAACATTATTGAATGCTAACCGTTAAAAAAACTGGATTTAGTGCACCAGTAGAAACAAAAAAAGGCGATGGCGGTTTAAGTAATAACACCGCAAATCGCCTTTTTATTCTGTTACGTATTTTCATACATAGACAGCTAATCCAAATGATCCGATTAACTTTTCAACGCTAAATTTACCTGTTTGGCTAATCTAGCTTACTTAACTGGTAAAGTTACACCTTTGAACATCTTTTCAACTTCATCATTGTTTTTTAGCATCATGGCTTTTTCAACTTTATCTTTCGTTAAATGCGGTGCAAAGCGCTCAATAAAGTCGTACATATAGCTTCGTAAGAAAGAGCCCTTTCTAAAGCCTATTTTGGTCGTGCTGTAATCGAACAAATGACTTGCATCAATTTTCACTAAGTCTGAATCGAGTTCATCGCTAACGGCCATGGACGCAATAACACCAATACCCACACCTAACCGCACATAAGTTTTAATGACATCGGCGTCGGTGGCGGTAAAGACAATTTTAGGAGTAAGGCCCGCACGCTCAAACGCTTGGTCGAGTTCTGAGCGACCAGTAAAACCAAATACATAGGTTACAAGGGGGTATTTGGCGATATCGCTAATATCAATAGAGCCTTTCTTCGACAAAGGATGGTCTTTGTTCACAATTACACTTCGATTCCAGTGATAACAAGGCAACATCACTAAATCATTGTATAAATGCAAAGCTTCAGTAGCGATAGCAAAGTCGGCTTCGCCCTTAGCGGCCAGATCACTGATTTGCGATGGCGTCCCTTGATGCATGTGTAAAGACACCTTCGGGTACTTGCTCATAAAACCTTGGATCACATCAGGTAGCGCATAACGTGCTTGCGTATGCGTAGTGGCGATATTTAGCTTACCTTGATCGGGTAGCGTATGCTCCCGTGCCACCGCTTTGATACTTTCTACTTTGGCTAAAATTTCGCGGGATATATTAATGACATCGTTTCCGGCATCAGTAACATGGGTTAGATGCTTACCACTACGCCCAAAAATCTGTACACCCAACTCATCCTCTAGCATTCTCACCTGCTTACTAATGCCCGGCTGAGAGGTATATAAACTTTCTGCCGTGGCAGAAACATTCAGATTATTGTTAAGTACTTCTACTATGTAACGTAGCTGTTGTAATTTCATGTAAAACATCGCTCCTTGTAACCAGTTGTGTACTATAACCTTATCGTTATAACCAAAACTACTAATAATTACGATAAGCTATTACAAAAGTGACAGATTAACCCACAAAATAGTAGGTAATTTTGCGCTAAATAAGTAATACTGAAAATGGGTTACCTACTGAATAATTGTTTTCCTTTATCCTTACAGATGTTTTAATTGGTACAACACCTTCAAATTTAAGGAAAATAACGGGTTTTATTCATATGAGTGAAAAAAAGCAACTTACCTCTCCTATCGACTTTTCGTCGGTGCTAGCAGCTGCTGTGCACGATATGAAAAATTCGTTGTTTCTTCTTATTCAGTCAATTGAAAATCTTTCTAATGATTTAGCCCCTGAAAATAGTAAAGCACGAGAGCAAGTGGCTAGTGTGCATTACGAAGCATCGCGGCTTAATACCAATTTAGTACAAATTTTATCACTTTATCGTGCAGAATTAGAAAGTCTGCCGATAACAGTAGATGAATGCTTTGTTAGTGACTTAATAGACGATGTAGTTGGGTCTAATAATATTTACATTGAACAAAAAGAAATTGTGGTTAAGGCGAATGTCGACCTCAATTTAAGTTGGTATTTAGATAGAGAGCTTATATACCTATTAATTAACGACGTATTGGTGAATGCCCTTCGGTATGGTACCTCTCAAATTTGTATTTCAGCACAGGTTGAAGATGACTGCCTACATATTTGCGTGGAAGATGATGGCATCGGCTATCCAACGTCTATGCTTGAGAAAAGTCATGAAGACTTAGCCGATTTTCAGCTTAGTCAAGGTAGAACAGGGTTAGGTCTTTTCTTTGCTAGACTTATTGCATCTGCTCACTCGCAAGGCAAACTGCAAGGAGAGATTTCTTTAAGCAATGGCGGTTCTCTTGGCGGAAGTGTATTTAGGGTAAAAATACCGTAACATTAACGCATAATAGTTTGGCAGTGAAAGCCAGCATATAATTCGAATTAAGTATTAAACGGAAATACGCGCATGTACATGATAATAATAATTCTGATTGTTGTATTGCTGATAGCGGCAATTTTTATAAATGCTATGCAGCAACATCGCGCTAAGGCTGACTCGGAGCGTCGGGCAGATCTGGCTAAACAACGCGCGGTAATTGATGAAACAGAGAATGTTATTCTAGCTTGTTCAAACATGCCTATTTCAGGCCGCATGTTACAAATCTTGGATAACCGGGTTTTAGGTGCGCTTAAAACCGTCAATGAGCTTGGCGGTACGCCAGAAACCAAACAAAAACTTGCCAACGCAGAGCAAAAATCGGCTTCACAAAACCTTGACTCGGTTAGCGCTAACGAATTCGTTTTACCCGATAATGACAAACTTATTATTCAGTACATTCAGGCTGTTAAAAAGCTTCGTATTTTACTTCGTTCAGAACACAGTAAAGGCAAAGTTGAAAGCAAAGTGTTTTATGACGAAGACAAACAATTAGAACGCTTACAAATTAAGGTTAATGTTGAAACGCTAATCAAACGCGGCAGAGCTGCACAGCAGTCGAACATGTTAGGTTCAGCCCGTCAGTATTACGAAAAAGCAAAAACCGCCCTAGAAAATCAAAATCAGCAAGATGAATACACCCAATCTCGTTTGGCTACACTGCATGAATGGTTGTCAGAAATTCAAAACAACCTTAAAAGCGTTAACGCACAAGATAGAGCGAAGAAACAAGAAGAAGAGCGTGATGAATTGGATGAGTTATTTGCGCCTAAGAAGAAATGGTAACGCACCTGTTTATCAGAATTTGACTTTTTACTTATGGTAGTGATGTAACACCTCAGTCCATAATGCTTGACCAGCCACTGACATGTCACGCTTGGCGTTTTTCACCATGCCCACCCTTTTCACCAAGGGTTCTTCTTCCATATTAAGCACGGTTAGTCCTATGCTTTCCATCGACGCAATGCACAGCGATGGCATAATAGCGATGCCTAACCCCTGCTTAATTAGCTGACCAAGGGTACCCAACTGCCCTGTTTCGGCAACAATAACAGCTTCACCCACGGTACTTATCTTTTGTTGAGTCCACATTCTTACCGCCGATCCTCTATTCATCATTACCATAGGATATTTGATACACGTTTCCCAATTAACCGTTTTTGCTTTTGCCAATTCATGCTGGGGGTTCACCACCACTACAAAACAATCGTCGAAAAGGGGTGTAAATATAAGCCCTTCATTTTCCTGCGGTTCGAAGGTGAAGCCCATCTCGGCTCTGCCCTCTGATACTTCATAAATCACGTTCTCCATCACCACATCTAAAATACGCAGGTTAATATTGGGCGCAAGTTGGTGATACCGTTTAAGTAAATGCGGTAAATGTGATTCGGCAAAGGAAGGCATAGCCGCAATAGTTAGGCGCCCTTTAGCCATGGCGAAAAGGTTCTGAATATCACCAAAAGTGTCGTCCCAGTCCCTCATTATTCTGATAGCGTTAGGTAATAAGGCTTCACCTTCTTTGGTTAACGCCACATGCCTGGTGCTGCGACTAAACAATTTTCCGCCAAGCTGTTCTTCCATTTTCTTTATTGCAGACGAAAGGGCTGGCTGTGTAAGGTGAAGCTTAATAGCAGCCTCAGCAAAGGTACTTGATTGCGCTACGTGAATAAAAGCCTGCAAATTTCTGTATGAAATATTCATTCAACTAAGACCCACACCCTATGTTTGAAATGATAACCGACATGATAGCCAACACATTGACTTGCCCGTAATCCGAAAAATTAACAACCATCACTAACCACTCAATTAATAAATAAAACTTATTAATTGAGTGATTAATTCAATTTTACATAATTGATAACATTGTTGATACTTTTACTTAACACATTTTATCAAAGCTAAATTTAAGGGGAAGTACCATGTCGGGATTTGACAAAGTCGTCACTACCTATCAAGAAGCCATGGACGGGCTGACCGATGGTATGACAGTTATTGCTGGTGGTTTTGGGCTATGCGGCATTCCAGAAGGGCTCATTGCTCAAGTTAAAACCATGGGCACTAAAGGCCTTACTGTGGTTTCTAATAACTGTGGTGTAGATGGTTTTGGACTGGGCATCTTGCTGGAAGACAAACAAATTAAGAAAATGGTGTCTTCCTATGTAGGTGAAAACGCCCTGTTTGAAAAGCAATTATTAAATGGCGAGCTTGAAGTTGAACTTACACCGCAAGGCACGCTAGCCGAGAAGATGCGTGCTGGTGGTGCAGGTATTCCCGCTTTTTATACTGCTACTGGCTATGGCACGCCTGTAGGCGAAGGTAAGGAGGTGAAAACGTTTAATGACCGCCCTTATATCTTAGAAGAAGCCATTTCGGGCGACTTTGCCATAGTGAAAGCGTGGAAAGCCGACCGTTACGGAAACTGTGTTTATCGTCATACTGCACAAAACTTTAACCCTATGGCAGCCACCGCGGGCACAATTACAGTGGTAGAAGCAGAAGAGATTGTTGAACCAGGTGAGCTAAACCCTAGTGAAATTCATACGCCCGGCATTTATGTAAATAGAGTCATAAAAGGGGAATTTGAAAAACGCATAGAACGTAGGGTTGTTTCTAAAACTGTACAAAACACCACAGCAAAGGAGTCACAATAATGGCATTATCACGAGACCAAATAGCAATGCGTGTGGCTCAAGAATTCAAAGATGGCGATTATGTTAATTTGGGAATAGGTATTCCTACGTTAGCCGCTAGTTTTGTGCCTGAAGGCATTAGTGTAATGCTGCAATCTGAAAATGGTTTATTAGGTATGGGCCCCTACCCTCATGAAGATGAGCTAGACGCAGATATGATTAACGCGGGTAAAGAAACCGTTACCGCCATTACCGGAGCTTCAATTTTTAACTCTGCGGAAAGCTTCGCCATGATCCGTGGCGGCCACGTTGATTTTACCGTACTAGGCGCATTTGAAGTAGACGTAAACGGTAACATTGCGTCGTGGATGATCCCCGGGAAGCTTGTTAAAGGTATGGGCGGCGCTATGGACTTAGTGGCAGGCGCTAAAAATATAATTGTGACCATGACTCACACCGATAAACGTGGCAACCCAAAACTGCTTAGTGAGTGCACCCTGCCGCTAACCGGGGTAAATTGCATAACCCGAATTATTACCGATCTTGCTGTATTAGAAGTGGTGGATGGCGCCTTTTTACTTAAAGAACGTGCTCCGGGTGTAACAGTTGAAGATATACAAGCAAAAACCGGCGGCAAATTAGTTGTTTCGGAAAATGTGACCGAAATGCAGGTATAACTGCATTTTCGCCAAGGTAAACGCATAGCAAGCTTTCATAATATCGGCCTTTAAGGGATAATACGCAATGATATTATTCATGAGGCCGAATCTTGCTAGTTACTGACTTACCCGTTCATCACAAAATCATTACCAAACTCGAAAGTAGAAACTTTACCGAGCTTACTGAAATTCAGGAAAAAAGTATGCTTCCTGCTATTCAGGGTAAAGATATTATTGCCTCATCTAAAACGGGATCGGGTAAGACACTCGCATTTTTAATTCCGGCCATAAATAGAATGATGTCGCAAAAGGCGTTAAGTCGACAAGACCCTCGCGCGCTTATTCTTGCACCTACTCGCGAATTAGCGAAGCAAGTTTTCATAGAAGCCAAAACCATGTGTGCGGGATTGAACCTGTCTTGCACCTTGGTTGTGGGCGGTGAAAACTATAATGACCAAGTGAAAGCGTTACGCCGAAACCCACATATTATCGTGGGTACTGCTGGCCGAGTGGCCGATCATTTGAAAGACAAAAGTGTATTTTTAAATGGCCTAGAGCTGCTTATTTTTGATGAAGCTGATCGCATGCTTGATTTAGGCTTTTCAGAACAGCTAAACATGATTAATGAATTTGCGAACCACCGTAAACGCCAAACCATGCTGTTTTCAGCTACGTTAGATAGCATTGAGCTCAACTACATGACTGCCCGTTTAACTAAAGCTGCAGTGCGTGTATCGGTAGGTGATTCAACGGCGCACCATGGCGATATTCAACAACAGTGTTTCTTTGCCGATAATATCGAGCATAAAGACGCCCTACTTCATCACGAAATTTCAAACCGTACTTATAACCAAGCTATTGTCTTTACCGCAACCCGTGAAGATACCGACCGTTTAACCACCATGTTAAACAAAGACAAGCTTGAAGCCATCGCCTTACGAGGCGACTTACCACAAAATCAACGTGCTGCAATTATGAGTGAGTTCGCCCGAGGCCAGCATTCTGTTTTGGTGACTACCGATGTGGCATCACGAGGTTTAGATTTATCTAAAGTTGGTTTGGTTATTAATTTTGATTTACCCAAAAATGCGGACGAATACATTCACCGTATTGGTAGGACGGGACGTGCTGGTCAAAAAGGCGAAGCCGCTTCATTTGTTGGTCCTCGCGATTGGAAGAGCTTTATAGCACTGAAGGCACATTTACAATATGACCTAGAGTGCGAGGCACACGAAGCACTACCTGCTAAATTCAAAGGAATTAAAGCCCCTACGCCTAAACAAGATACGCAGAAAAATAAAGCCAGTAAGCAAGATGGCGCAGAAGCAACTGTTGCTAAGAAAGTACGCCGCGTAGACACCATGGCAGGTACAGAAATTGGTATGGCGCCAGTAAAACGTAAACCAAGAAAAGTAGAACTTGAACCTGAAGATGATACCGAATTTGAATCTGGCATTAACCTAGATAACAGTGCTGATGATGATTTAGATAATAGCGATAAAACTAGCTAGGTATAGTTGAAACCAGAAATATTTCTGGTTACAGATTTAAATTTTTGCAAGGGAGCCTAAGGGCTCCTTTTTCTTTTTTATTGCAAATTACCCATCAATTTACTTAATCGCTGCCACAGCATTTTAAAATAATACATCTTATTCCCCTAACACACGATTTTGGTATTTTTAATTTCATGAGCAAAAATCACCATTAAGATTTGTTTTATTTTCTGGTGTTAGCGGTTAATCTGACAATATGAATAAAATTAAACACTTTATTTTGGGGTGTTTAGACAGGCCGCATTGGGGTCTCGTAAATTGTTAGTTTCCAAGCGGTATCCAATTATTTAAAGTAATGAATTTGAATTTTGTTACAGTAGAACTGCCTAAGTCGCCTGCGACTGTTAGTTAAAAGTTATGTGCTTCTCGGATATTTAGAAATGGAATTTTAATGAATAAACAAAGCAAAGTATTTCACCCAGTTACAAGAGCATGCGCAATGCTCGGTGCTGTTATTTGTAGCTTTTTCGCAGTCACTCTGTTCGTTTCTAGTCTAATTGCCTTACCCGATATTATTACTGCATTAATGGGCTGCTCCAAGGCTATTCTAATAGCTGCTCTTGCGTGGGCCTTTTGGTATGCGGCTAAATATAGTAAAAACCCTTTCCTCATCACACCATTTACCAAGCCGGAATAACGAATACATAATTCAAGGATGTATATGACGCACCATACAACTCAATAAACTCGCCACTACGTTGGCTGGAGCGCATACACGCAGGGCTGCTTCGCTATTATGTCCTACGTGCATGTGCGCGGTATTGAGAAGTTAGGAGACAAGGATGGAACACTTAAAGTTAGCAATGCCGGGTTTAGCCTTAATTGCGATTCAACTCATCGGACTAGTAGTTCCGCAAATATTTTATCTAGTGAACCCTGTTTATTTATGGATTGCGATATGCACCGTAGGGCTTCCATGCTTATTCATTTCATTTATATTTTGGGCACTAAGACTAATCAAATTCTTTAAAAAAACATATGTATTTAGAATTTTTCTAGCTATTTCTCTAATAATTTCAACTATTCCATCAATGATTTTTTTTATTGAAGTCTGGCTTCACTTTAAACCGTCTGACGGTCCTGCTCTTGGTTATATGGGAATCTTTTATTTAGGCTACGCGTATTTGTGGTTGCCAATGTTGATTATATTAACTTTCTATGTAACAAAGGTTCCCAACAAGACACTTACAGTAAGACGATAAACGCATGGTTTTCGTTTATTCCTCACTAATCTTAACCGCATATATTAGACCTCATTGTGAGGCGTAATATGCCAACGGCAAAAACATTACTCGGCGGCGCGACTATTTGTAAGTTACATTTACGGGCAATTTAAAGCCCAATAAAACTCAAAGAGGGACAAAATGCCAATTAAAAAATGGATATTTCAATACAGCATCGCTTTGCCTCTAGTGTTCGCGTTACTTTCGAGCATTCAATACATTAAAGGACATACGGTTTATTACTCTTTGGTCTTTGGTTTGACTTGGTCTTTTATTTCAGTAGCAATATTCGCTACGCGCAGAGCATATAACTTTAAGAAAAATATCGACTGCCAATTATGTAACGACTTAACCCAAAGTGATTCACAACAAAAATAGGTTTGAACATGACTTATGGGTTATTTACCAAGTAAATTCACCTGTTACGCGGGCTGGGATTCAAACGTGTGTGCTGACTTGCTTCGCTAAAGACCGTATAAAAACGCTCCTTATTTAGAATAATATGTGTCTATAAACTGGAAGTGCGTACTATGAAAGAATGGCTTGAAAAAGTAGAAAACGCTTTATCTAAAGCTCTGGAATCTGTAGATAGCAGCGATGAAATTCCTAGAGAGAATATGTATATGCTCGCTCCTATTATTTATTCTCAGACTCATAACATGAATAATGGGCAGTTGTTAAAGGAAATGATAGAAGCAAATGATGAGCAATTTAAGGAAGATTGTTCTCATGATGAAAATTCAAAACTCCAGTACAAGTACCATTATGTGTCTTCTTTTTTGAATTGCTATGTTGTCGCTGGAAAAATTGATGAGATGAAATTCGATAAAATAATGGATTATATAAACGAAAAGTTGAATCTTTTTGAAGACGAATATGAATAGTACTAAAGCACATAACCTGCGGCGGTTTTCTCCTCTTAAGGCCTGTGACTAGCTTTTTGCTGCTTCGCCTCTGAGCCGCTTAGCATTAGCTAATCTTAATTAGTAATGTAACAAACTTTAAAAAGTAGATCTTTTAAAAAATGAAAGGAAGCAAACGGTGTTGAAAATAGTTAAATATTTTAGTTTTATAGTTCTCATCATATTAATTTTGTTAGTTGGGTTTGTATTCATTACTCCAATGACATTCGATTCTAGTACTCCCCCTTTGAACTATGGAAAAGTTGATGCTGAGCTGTTTTTGGGTGAAGGTAAGGAACAGCCTTTAGTTGTATACTTTGGCGGCAGTGAAGGCGGAAATAGTATGACAAAGCCTCATAACATTAAAGAAAGACAGCAATATATTGATCAAGGATATGCGATGTTAGCTGTTGGATATTTTGGTATGGAAGGTATACCTCAAGAGCTAGATCGAATTTCTTTAGATGCTATTTATAATGAAATAGTTCTAACATTAAATAACCCAAGATTAAATTCTAATTGTGTCGCTGTTATGGGTGGCTCTAAGGGAGCTGAATTAGCACTTACCTTGGCTTCTAAATACACACAAATAAATGGTGTTGTTTCATTAGCTGGAAGTCATGTTGTATTTGCTGGCCCTTCTTTTTTTGCTGATGGCAAAACCTCTTCATTTATGTTTAATGACCAAGAGCTCCCTCACGTACCACTAACGCTGAATATTTTACCATCAGTTTTAATGGGTGATTTACGACGTGCTCATGAAATAGCACTAAAGGATATTGATGCTGTCGAGGCCGCTAGAATAAAGGTTGAGGATATTAATGGCCCTATTCTGTTGGTTTCTGGTGAAAAAGATCACATATGGCCTTCACAAGAAATGTCAGTAGAAGTTATAGAGAGATTAAAAACAAAAGGCTTCCCCCATCCTTTTAAACATATCACTGTACCTAACGGAAATCATTTTCAACCTCAAAGTGATTTTCACCCGGAAGTGATTAAATTTTTGAATGAAAAATTCTTGCCTTACTGCGATGCTCATCACCAGAACATCGCCGTTGACTCCCAAAAGCATTTAGGCTCGTAAACTCTCTCGGACAATTAACAATACGCTATTGTCGCTGTGCTCAAGAATGCTTAAACTTATGTTCACGTTTTACAAGGATGATTTATGAAACCAGTACTTTTAATATTGTTATTAGGTCTGTATGCATGTTCTCCTTCCCCTGAAGATTTAGCGAATATAGCAAGTCAGCAGTTCAGGGAAAGTGGCGAAACAGAAGAGACCTGGCTACATGACGGTGAACTCCATTTTTCCACCGCATTAGAATGGCAAAAAGCTTCTTTTCAAAACAAACGGGCGACTTCTTCAGATTTTTTATTAGCACTCGACGAACAAGGGCGACTGGTAGTTAACATTTCTGATAATCAAAGTTTAAAAATACATAGCGAAGAACTTACCCGCAAATTAAACAAGCAATTTGAAATTATTGGTCCGGCTGTTGATAACAAAAACAAATATAAAGACCAATTAATTAGTGATGCCGTCGTTTTAATAGCATCTCAGAATGGTTGGCTAAAAAGTGTATAACAAATAAATCAACTAAAAATAAGCGGGGGTTTACGCTTTCTAGCCGCTAACTTGCTACATAATTAGTTTTCAAAATAGGTAAATAAATGGAACTCAATCAGGTTACTTTACCAGTAAGCAATATGGATGATGCTGTTGGTTTTTACTTAAAGCTTGGCTTCACACAAATTGTCGACACACCTCACTATGCTAGATTTTCCTGCCCAGATGGAAACGCTACATTTTCTTTATCTCTTGAAAATGAAGTGTTTGAAAATAAATCGGTGATTTATTTTGAACACGAACACCTTGATGAGCTTCACAAAAATTTATCTCAAAAAGGTATTCAGTTTTTACAACCCCCTATTGAGCAAAGTTACCTTTGGAAAGAGGCTATTCTAAAAGACCCTTCTGGTAATAAGATCAAACTCTACTGGGCGGGAGAAAACCGCTTAAATCCGCCGTGGAAAGTAGAAATACGAGAGTAACACGCGCTTGAAAGTACTCGTTAGATTGCTTACTTTAAATATCAGTAATTTATTTCTCGCCGTCTATTACGGCGTTTACATCAAGGAAGAATTGTAATGTTCGCCGTAATGTTTGAGTTCGTAGTTAAGACTGGGTATGAAGAGCAATTTCTTTCCGCGTGGCCCAAAACTACGCAAGGTATTTTCCTATTCAAAGGAAGTCTAGGTTCTCGTTTACATAGGCATAAGAACGATACTTTTATCGCTTACGCTCAATGGCCAGATGAAGAAACCTATCGCCAAGCCGCTAACATCGAGATGAGCGCTGCATATGAACAGCAACGTCAATTAATGCGAGACAGCCTTAATTTAGAATCAACAAAAACCTTGTATGAAATGGAAGTTGAAATTGATTACTTACATCGTAGAGTCTTTGATGTATAACAATAAATTGAGCAACGACTGACACGGCCTAAGTCGTAAAAATTGTTGCCAACTGACTTCGTATAAGGTGTTTTAAGGGCTAAATTTATGGTGAAAGAAAAATGGTACAAAAACCCCGAGATGATAATTGCACTCACAGCGCTGTTCATTGGGCTGCTTACCGCTTTCATTTCAATTTACTCTGCTTACACTGACCGCGCTTATGCTAAAGCTTCGGTATGGCCCAAAATTGAAATTTTTAGAAGCCATAATGTTGATTCTTTTAGTTATGGCGTTGCTAATAAGGGAACGGGCCCAGCGCTCATCAAGTACGCAAAAGTGTATTCGGGTACGAAATTTCTAAAAAAATGGTCAGAACTTCCAGAATTCAAAAATATATCTCAATCCCATTTAAACAATACTACTTTGCCGTCGGGTCACTCTATAACACCTCTAAAATACAAAGGTGAATCGGTTTCGGATATATTGGCTATAGATAATAATATTGAAATAGAGCTTTGTTATTGCTCAATTTATGAGGATTGTTGGGTAGTTGATCGCACAAATATAACCCAACCAGTCAATTCATGTTCAGTCCGCACTGAACACGCATTCTGGCAATGAAGTAATTCGTTAGAATCGCGCTTAGTCAGTTCTATTGTTGTGATACCTGATGTAGCCAAATCAGATTTAGAATTATCCAAAGTTGCATTGATACTTTATTTAGCTTACATATTACCGCGCTCATTAAGTTCTTATTTTCAAGGAAGATATGCGTAGTATTCAAATTTTAGGCTTAATAAGCGCACTCGTTGCTCTAGTAGTTTCGTACTGGTCAATGTTTATCATAACTCCGGTATCAAGCGAGTCTGCCGCAAGTTCGGTAGGCTTAGTATTAATGTTTGTTATTGTTCCTTTATTTGGGTTTTCTGCCACCCTATTAATCCCATCGTCCTTAGCTTTAGTAAACGCTAAGTTTAGAAGAGCAACCTTCTTCTTCGGTAAGTTTTGGTACTGTGTATGGGGTATTAATAGCTTTTTTTCACTGGCCTATTTAGCCTTAGGATTATACTTTTCTTACCTTTATCTTACTGTTGGTTATGGGAAGTGATCTTACGAATAAAAATTTTAAAAGCCATCTACTCAAATAATGGCTAATAGGGAAAAGCCAATGAGACAGTTTCTTTTCAGTTTGTCTATATCAACCTTGTTAGGTGCTGCTATTTTATTTTTTTCACCCTATTTTATCGGTGAAATCGAGCCTTGGATCTCAGATTCCTATTACTACACTGGCGCGCTAGTATTGGCAGGTTTTATAGTGCTTGTTGATCGGCATGCTTCTTACGAAAGCATTTTTATAGGCATTGTGCTTGGGCAGGCTATTTACATGTTTACTTTTATACCTGTAGATTCATTGGTTGGTGTTGCTTTGGTTATTATGGCCTTCAAAAGCTTGTTGTCTTGTGTAGGTCTATTGTTAAAGTCAGCAATTAGTGACGTTTTGCATTTGATTAAAGGGAACACCTAACATTCTGTTAAATATGTTCTCTCCCCACTTAGCCACTGTTTTAGAGATAAACTGAATCGCCTGTCGAAGTTTTTTTTATCAAGGGTTACTTGCACTTCACACGGCGGACAATTTGCTATTACAAAACTATGAAGGTGCCAGTAACTATTGTGTTTCTATACTGGCTCCCTCTATTAGCATCGCCTACCCTGCTGTTTTAGACGATTGTTGTACGGCGTTATTTAGCTGATTAAGCTCTTTTTCAGTAAGGTTTCGCCATTGGCCTGGCTTTAAGTTACCTAGCTCTAGATGCATTATGCGCGTGCGTTTCAACTTGGTAACTTCATAACCGAGGAACTCGCACATGCGACGGATTTGTCGGTTTAAGCCTTGGGTTAGAATAATTGAAAACTGAAACTTACCACGAGCTTTTACCTTACACGGTTTAGTTACCGTGCCTAAAATGGGAACGCCTCTTGCCATTTTTTGTACAAAACGCTCACTGATAGGTTGGTTAACCGTCACTTCGTATTCTTTATCATGGGCATTTTCAGCGCGCAGAATTTTATTCACAATGTCGCCGTCACTGGTCAGAATAATCAATCCTTCTGATGGCTTATCGAGTCTGCCTACTGGAAAGATTCTCTGTTTGTGCTTGATTGCATCAATGATGTTGCCTTTCACATGACGCTCGGTAGTGCAGGTAATGCCAATGGGCTTGTTGTATACCAAGTAAATGCGGTCTGATTTATCTTCGGCTACCGCTTTAACAAGCTTTCCATCAACCTTCACTTTATCGCCTTGCGCAACTTTGGTGCCCAGCTCAGGCAGCTTATCGTTAATGGTAACTCGATTTTGCTCAATTAATTTATCAGCTTCACGTCGTGAGCACAGTCCTGTATCACTGATATATTTATTAAGACGTTTTGTTACCTCAGAGCTCATGCTAAAAGTCCTTACCCTTTTTTCTAAACGACAACGTGAGTAAACCGTGCCGGTTGTATTCTCAACTTTATTACCGTTAATTTTACTATAAAAAAAGCGAGCTAAAAGCTCGCTTTTTTAACATTCAGTTAGTATTAATATTCCCACCAACACTCTTGCCACCACTCAAGGAATTCCTCAAAGTCGATATAGCCGTCGTTATTGCTGTCTATTAATTTAAAACCTTCCTGTACATGGCTGGCTTTTGTTTTTGGCGAAATAACGGTTAATAACTCGATAAACTCCGTTAAATCAATCTGACCATTACCATCTTGGTCGAAGAAGGTAAAATCTTTCTTTATTTCTTCAATTTTTTCGTCTGAAAGTTGAGCGGTCACGCGCTTTCCCTTTTTTTAGCAACTACATAGAGGGTGAGTGTAACGCCCTTATTGAGTAGTGTCTATGCCTGATTTTCTCTTGCTTTTAACGCGCGTTCACGTTGCAAACGGGCTTTTTCTTCACGCTTTTGTTCCATGGTGATCCGCGCCTCTGTACCCACGTGTTCTTGCTGCCTCATCTTCGCAAGATTAACTTGTTTTTCACGTTCACGAAAACGAGAAAGTTGATCTTCTGTATGGGTACCAAAACAATGCGGGCAGCTTACGCCAGGCTCATACTTTTCACTTTGCATGTCTTCATCTGTAATCGGTAAGCGACAGGCATAACATTGATGATAGTCACTTTTTTCAAGATCGTGATTCACAGCCACACGATTATCAAATACAAAACAGTCACCTTCCCACAGTGATTCTTCTTTTGGTACATCTTCTAAATATTGAAGAATACCGCCTTCCAGATGGTATACCTCGTCAAACCCCTGCTCTTTTAAATAGGCCGTAGATTTTTCACAACGAATACCGCCGGTGCAAAACATGGCTACTTTTTTGTTTTTCTCTGGGCTTAATGTTTTAGCGACATATTCTGGAAACTCGCGAAAAGTCTCCGTTTTTGGGTCGATAGCGTGCTTGAAAGTGCCGATTTCGATTTCATAGCCATTACGGGTGTCTATCACGGTGACGTCGGGATCGCTAATTAGCGCGTTCCAGTCACTAGGTTTCACGTACGTACCTACGGTTTTACGCGGGTCGATACCTTCAACACCCATGGTGACGATTTCTTTTTTAAGTTTCACCTTGGTGCGGTAGAAAGGCTGTTCTTCGTGAAGTGACTCTTTACAAGAGATGGGGTTAATTCTCTCATCGGCGTTAAGATATTGGAGTAATCCGTCAATACCTTCTCGCGTGCCTGAAACGGTGCCATTAATGCCTTCGCTGGCAAGTAAAAGCGTACCTTTAATGCCATTAGATTCCATGGCAGTTAATAGTGGTTGGCGCATGGCCTCGAAGTTTTCAAGCGCGACGAACTTGTACATCGCGCAAACGATATATTTAGACATAGTAGTATTTACCTTTGCTAGTTGGAACGTAAAACCAGTGCAAAAATGCGGCGCGCACTATATCAAACCAGTTTTAAAATTTCCAGTTAGGCAGCAAGAAAGGATTCAGACTGCTCAATAATGTCACTAAGCATTGTGTTGTCTTCATCAATAGAGGTGGAATAAGTAGCGGCAATGCGCTTTTGAGTGGCTAACGAACAGTTCGTAATAACATCTTGGCTAATTTTCTTTGCGTCATTCGTTTGTGCAAGAGGTACTGGGTGCATTTCATTGTGAAGGCGTACTGCCTCAAACTGCAGTGATGTGGGCTCCTGCAGTGCTACTTGATGCGCTATTGTTTGAGACAATCGATTCATGTGCAACCAATCTGCCTCACTCGCACAAAGTGGTGCTCTACGGTAGAAATTAAGTGCTTCTAGCCGCTGTGTAATACCTCTAGTGGCTTCGTCTTCGTTTGGGCTTTCTATCGATATAGTGTCGGCAAGTGCACTTTGTTGCATTGCCAAATACAAAGCAAAAAGCGTGGCATTACCCGCTGCTTTTGACAGAGTACCGTTCCATTCCCAAGCCATACTGGGGTCTATGGATTTATTTACATTTATATCGTTATCAGACACAAAAATAGGAAGATTTAAAATTCATACCTATAGTGTCGGCAAGATAATGTTTTTCTTAAGCTTATTCTTGCCCTTATCGGTATTTTAAACAATCATATATAGAACCTCTCAAGTAGTTGAAGTGTCATGGTTGTCATTGGATGAAAAATGAACTTTTCGGATAAGCAGGTGCTTATTGTTGAAGATCAACGCCCTTTTCTCTTACTGCTTCGTGGATTATTACACTCCATGGGTGCAAGTGACGTTGTCACTAAATCTTCTGCGGAAAAGGCTCTGTCTCTTTGTAAAAAGCAAAAATTTGATATTGTTGTTTGCGATCTTCATTTAGGGGTAGACAAGAAAAACGGTTTCGAGCTTATTGAAGAGCTTAGAATAAAACGCTTAATTAAACCCACCACCGTGTTTATATTAATTAGCGCTGATAGCGCACGCCCTGTGGTACTTGGCTCTATTGAGCGACGCCCTGATGATTATCTTATTAAGCCTTTTTCGCAGGTACAACTTAAAACACGTATTACCCGTGCCTGGCAGAAACGGCAGTTTTTAGGGGCAGTATTGCAAGAGGTGGCCAATGAAAATATCAACAATGCTATCGATTTGTGCGAAGATCTTATTAGTACGCCATCCCCTTATAAAGGCACGTGTGAACAATTATTAGTTGAACTGTATTTGCGCCTAGAGCAATACGACAAAGCGTTGGACGTACTTTCGCCCTACTTAGAAGGAAAGCCAATAATTTGGGCCAAAGTTGCGTTGGCAAAAACCTATCTAGCCTCAGAAAAATACGATAAAGCCATAGGTATTGCCGAGGATATTATTAAACGCAACCGGTTTAATGCCGAGGCGCATGATGTATTGGCGAAAGCCAATGATGCAAAGAACCAAGGCGAAATTGCAATTTCTGCTATCAAGCAGGCTATAAAACTTTCGCCCTTTTCGTTGCCTAGGCATTTTAGTGCATGCTCTATCGCGCGAAACCATAACGATTACATTTTAGCCTCTACCTCTAGTTTGGCCATTTGGGATTTATCGAAAAGAACCGTGCATCAAAACAGCCTGCATTGGTGTGGGTTTATTCGAAGCTTGCTTGATGTCGCCGAATATACAGATGACAAACGTACACGAAACCGCTATCAACAAGAGGCTTTACTTGCCCTGCAACGAGGTAAGTTTGATGAAAACATACTACGAATAGACGAAGATTTTGACGTAAGTATTTTTGGCAGCATTATTAACGCTCGAGTTAATGCTATTGATGGAAAAATGCTGGATGCAAAAAAGAACTTGGCGCAATCACAAGCTGCCATAGATGAAAAGTACACCACGCCGCCAATCGCATTTATTCCAGATAGCCTTAAAGTAATGTACGACCTTGGTGAATATGAAGATGCACTACAACTTCAAGATATTATTAAGCAGCAGAATTTAGAATTCGATTCCAACAGCAACTTTTTATTGCATTCTGAGACGACCAAAGCCCAACAAAATCTTACAAATTATCAGCAGTTTAACCGTGAAGGCATTCAGCTTTATCAACAAGGACAGTATGAAAAAGCAAAAGACTCTTTTGCGCTTGCGCAAGGTTTTTCGCCGGTAAATACAGGTGTAGCGCTCAACTTACTGCAGTGCTTATTACAAATATTAAGCAAGAACCAAAAGCCAGATCCTGATTTATTTAAACAATGCCGTCGACTTTATAAACTTATCGACGACATGCCACTAAAGGCCCAACACGAAGAAAAATACTCCACGCTTCGCAACGACTTAGACACTTTTATGGGAACAACATAATGACAATAACCCAAACAAAAAAGATATGTGCACTTGCTAGCCTACTTACTGCTGTAGCACTTAATGGGTGCAGCCAAACACCACCTTGTGAAGACATTGTAGAAGTAAATCGCCAATTACATGTGTGCAAAAGTTTATCGAAAGTGATGAATGACAACCGCTATCCGCAGCAAGCTATGTCAGCGAAAAAACGTTATGAAAGTGAATGTGAAAACTTCAGATACTATCGAGATGATTACGACACTATTTGTAAAGGAGAGCAGCAAGCCATAGGTAAAAAGGCCCAAACGCAGGTTAAAAAGGAAAGTTTACCCGCCAAAGACTACTAAGTAGAAGATTCCTTTTTACCTAGCTTTATTAGGGAATGTCGTACATAAAACTTACATGAACAACTAGTTTTGATTGGCGGTGTGGTTTTGATTTAACCATGTTACGGTACGGTGTAGCGCCATGTGAGTAGTAACATCTTTTCAATGGGGCGTATAAGTACGCGAGAATAAGTAGGCGAGAAAAGGATACGAATATGTCTAAACGCGTTGCAGTGCTAACATCAGGTGGTGATGCACCTGGAATGAATGCTTGTATTCGAGCTATTGTTATAGCCTGTGAAAGGCTCGGATTTACGCTATTTGGTTATCAACATGGGTATAATGGCTTACTTGAGCAAGAGTACGAAATACTTGCGCTTCAAGCAACGCACAACCTCATTCAGCAAGGGGGCACCGTGCTGCACAGCGCCCGTTGTGAACCTTTCAAAACCGACGAAGGTGCGAAAACTGCTGCTACTAACCTCACTAAGCTAGAGATTGATACCTTAATTGTGATTGGCGGTGATGGGTCCTTTAAAGGCGCTGATCATTTAGCAGATTTCTGGCACGGTCAAATTATTGGTATTCCCGGCACAATAGATAATGATGTGGCTGGCACCGATGCTACCATAGGTTATTACACCGCTATCGATACCGTTGTTTCATCAATCGATAAAGTGAGAGACACAGCTGACGCTTTTGAACGTATTTTCATTGTAGAAGTGATGGGCAGACATGCCGGTTTTCTTGCGCTAAATTCCGCCCTCGCCTCGGCGGCCGATTACGTTATTTTGCCAGAAACCTTTCAACATTGTGACGCAGAATTGGATAAAATTACGGAGCAAATTGAGAAAAGAAGACAGCTTAAAGGCGCGGTTAGTTTTATTATAGTGGTGGCGGAAAATGTATGGCCTGGTGGACTTAACGATTTGGCTGACAAACTGGTATCCAAAACCCAGTCTGAAGTTCGCCCGGTTACGCTAGGCCATGTTCAGCGAGGGGGATCTCCGGTAAGTCAAGACCGGTTACTTGCCACTAAGTTAGGCACCTATGCAGTGAGTTTAGTGGGTAGTGACACCAACGGTATTATGGTAGGTGAACTCAATGGTACGCCGAGTGAGATTGCCTTAGCGGAAACATGGGAGAAGGATAAACCCCTAAACCCTTCCAGTATGGAAACCATGCTCACCATCATGAATGAGCGATATTAAAATAAAGCTAATTGAGTAATACAACACCAAAATGGTTACGCATAACCAAGCCTTATCTAGATATATCAACAAGTTACCTTAACTTATTGGTTAACACAAAAATGCCCGATTTCTCGGGCATTTTTAGGTAATCTTACTGTTCGCACAGCCAGTTTGTAGCTAACGTACTAAAGCTTTTAGCCTTACATTTTCATAGCGGCTTTTACTTTGTCTCTATGACTACGACTCACTTTTAGTTCGGTGTCATTTTGCAAAATAAGGTGATATTCACCGCTAATATGGCTTACCAATTTTTTCACGAAACGAATATTGGCAATGGCGGAACGATGCACTCTAACAAACCATTGAGGGTTAAGCTCTTGCTCAAGCTCTTTCATAGTTTTACGCATAATGTGCATGCCATCTAATGCGTGAACACACATATAATCACCCGCGGCATCTATCCACTGTATGTCTTGTACGTTCACCCTAGTGACTTCAGAACCATCTTTAATGGCTAAAACATCTGGATAAGGGTTAGTTTCTACCGGCTCGCCATTGGCAAGCTTACGCAAGATTTCTTCGCAATCGTCGCCAGTAAGTTCGGCAACCAAATTCACTAAACGTTTAGACTGTTCATCTTGATGCTGTGTAGCGAAGTATTCTCGCACTTTCACTAGGGCATCTTTAAGACGCTCGTCGTCAGCAGGCTTTAATAAGTAGTCTAGAGCATGCACATCGAATGCTTTAATCGCATAACTGTCATACGCAGTAACAAACACGACCATAGGGATAGGTTGATTAAGCTCTCGTAGCTTATGAATTACCTGAAAACCATTTAGCCCAGGCATTTGAATATCAAGAAAGACTAAGTCAGGGCGAAGTTGTGAAATGCTACTTACCGCTTCTAGCCCATTTTGACACTCAGCAAGTACCTGAATGTCGTCATGACGTTCTAACCTAGCGCGAAGTCCACGGCGGGCGAGTGGTTCATCGTCTACCACTAAGGTTTTAATTACTTGCTTTGTCATGCGCATACATCCTTTACTTCATAGGGAATACGAATTCGAACCCGTACGCCCGACGGCTGATTATCTTCAATAGAAAATGCGAAATTGCGTTGATACAATGAATGCAATCTCTCTTTAATATTTGCCAGTCCAACACCATTTTCACGGCTTAACTGACCATCTATAATGTCGGCACCGGGCCCATTATCAGCCACATCCATTAGTAAATCGTTTCCAAACGCGCGGGCTGTTATAGCAATTTGACCGCCGTTCTCCATTTTAGAGATGGCGTGCTTAACAGCATTTTCAATAATAGGCTGCAATATCATGCTAGGAACAAGTGCATTCTCACACTCTTCATCGATATTCCAAACTACTTCTAATCTGTCATCAAATCGTACTTTTTCAATCTCAAGATATAACCGCAAGGCCTTTATTTCCTGGCCTAAAGGTACTCGTTTAATAGGGTCATTATCTAAAGAATAGCGTAAAAAGTCGCTCAAGCGAGAGACCATGGCCTCTGCAGTATCGTTTTCTTTTAATAACACTAAGGTAGAAATTGCATTTAACGTGTTGAACAAAAAGTGAGGATTAAGCTGATAACGCAGCATCTTAATATGCGCTTGATGAGCCATGGTGCTGGCTTTAAGGGCATTTTGCTTTTCTTTTTGTAACATCTGGAAGTTCTTAATGCCGAAGTAAACGCCACTCCAACAGCCCACCATAATGAGCGAGTTAATCGTATTGGTAAAATACATGTACCAAGCATCAGGCCGGTAACCATGCTTGTAAATTTCCCAATAGTTTATATTTTTAACCACAGCCCACAATAACGCTATCAAATAACAAGACGCTATCACTGTCATCAACATATTTAGCGGCGACTGTTTTCTTGCCCAGCGATAGACGTATCGCAGTGGTATAGTCAACAACCAGCCAGCGTAGGCATTGAGTAATATAATAAATACCCAAATTGGCCTTACATCGTGAAGGAACGAGCCAATATAATAAATGATGGCAAAACCTGCCCAGCCTGCGCTGTGCAAAGTCCAAAATAACCTTTCGTTACTTTCAATAACGCGCTGAAAGCGGCTCACATGTTTACCAGTGGTTGAATTGATTGATAGATTATACGCAAGGTAAGCCCCTTGCGGAGCATCTTGGTCGTACTTCATATGCGACTTGTCGCACGCTTTGCTAAGATTAGTGACTGCAACTAATAACTAATATTCAATCTCTTAAGCCAATGCATCCACCACCATGCAGGCCCCACGAGTAAAAATTGAAGGTCTTCCAAAAATGAAGGCTTTTTACCTTCAATTTTATGACCTATGAATTGCAGTACCCACATGACGATAAACAGCGATAGACAGAACAGCCAAACACTTACGCCATAGTAGGCAATCAAATTAATACCACCGAAACAAGCAATGGTAAGCAGCGTCATGGCCGCACCAATTGGCCCAGACAATTTGAAATAATAAAATAGAATTGGAATAGCTATAATATGCGCCCAAGTCACATTAAAATCGGCAATGAGATCAGGCATCGGTATAGCCCAAATAAGCCCCAAGGTGACAAAATAGATGCTGGGCACCGCAATGGCATGAATAAGCACATTGGTTTTATTTTGGTGGCTTTCGTTATATTGCAGTAATAGCTTTTCAATCGTTCTCATAGCAAATTCCACTTATTGTTATAATTATTGCTTAAATTTTATGTTGTGAACATCGTATTAACTAATTAGCGTATGGCCTGCTAACAGCGCATTGACAGCATCGTCATCGCTATCGAATTTCAAGCCATAATAAACAAAGTCTGATTCTAGCTGGTGATTTTTGACAGTGGCATTCAGTGTGGCTTCTTTTCCATCAGTTGAATAGACTAATGCAATTTTAGTTTCATCAATCATGATTGGCCACTCGGGCTTAAGGGGCAACGCTATGCGGCAGCCATCGTTCGATATATCCACGATAATACCGGTCACATGTTCAGACTCAGGAAAAGACTCACAGGACACCTTAACCGCAATACCAGGTTGCGCTCGCTTATTGGCACGAAGGCCTATTGATTCGATACGACGAGGAAAGCTCGTAATCAACAACCCTGAGGGTTTAGCCAATAACTTGAGTACCTTTACTCTAAACGCTATAACCTGCCCGGCATCACCTTCCAGTACAAAGCGTACTACAACATCGTTGCCCACCGTCAATAAGTCTCTTACCACTATCCATTTTGCAGAAGTCGGGATTTGGAATATCATGCAGGTGGCCATTTCCATACCTACATAAGCAGTTTTCACCCGCTTAGGTGCCGTTGGTGTTGTAATTTGCAAATCTACCACTGCACCAGGTGGCAAGGCACACAAATTATCGACGTCTTCTCGGTTAAGTTGACTACTTACTGCATTTTCTGACATGTATTTAAGAACATTCTTATTATACTTACTCTCAATGTAACCAATTTTGTGTCGGCTGACAAAACCTTCTCTATCAGGCATGATGTCGCCATATTTTTTATGATACGAATAATTTTTTATAAAGGTCACCATGAATAGCGCTTCACTTCACTACCAATTGTCGATTTACTCGTGGCAACAACATTTGTTTGATGTAATGTTAACCGTGCCGTCTCACGAATCACAAACCTTATCGCTCACGTTACCGTCTTGGATCCCAGGCAGCTACATGGTGAGAGACTTTGCCAAAAATATAGTGTCGTTAGCAGCTAAGAATACTGAATCTGATGAACCTATTGCTTGCGCTAAGTTAGATAAGCAAACGTGGGAAGTCGAAACTCAGGGTGAGGCAGTCACTATTACCTATCGGGTGCATGCCAACGACTTATCAGTGCGTTCTGCGTTTATTAACGACGAATATGCCTTTATAAACGGCACCAGTGCATTTCTTAGTGTTGAAGGCTTTGAACAACAACCATGTAAATTGCAAATCATTAAACCAGCGGTGGCGAATTGGCGTGCCTATACCAGTATGCCAATGACTGACGATATGCCAGATAGCTGGGAATATGAAGTGGCAGACTATGCTGAGTTTATCGACCACCCTCTTTATATTGGCGTATGTAACTTTCACAGCTTTGAAGTGGAAGGCGTTACCTTCGAGTTGTTATTCTCGGGTAGAAATAACCTAGACATAGAACGCATTGCCAATGACTTAACCCCAATTTGTAAGCATCACATGCAGTTATTTGGCGATCCGCAGCCTATTAAACGTTACTTGTTTATGACCTTGTTGGCAGATACTGGCTTTGGTGGTTTAGAACACCGTGATTCGACCGCTCTACTCTTTCCTCGTTTCGACCTACCTATGGTGGGCGAAAGCGATACCAAAACCGATGGTTACATTACGTTTTTAAGTTTGTGCAGCCACGAACTTTTCCATACATGGCATGTTAAGCGAATTAAACCAGAGGTAATGGTTAAGCCTAATTTGCAAAAAGAAACATATACAAACCAACTGTGGATTTATGAAGGCTTTACCAGCTTTTATGATGACGTTACCTTAGCGCGTGTAGGCGCTATCAGCCCACAAAAATACTTAGACATTGTGTCGCAAAATATAACGCGCCTGCTGCAAAATGCGGGCAGGTTCAAGCAATCGGTAGCAGAAAGCAGCTTTGATGCATGGACAAAGTTTTATAAGCAAGATGCCAGTGCTACTAACGCGATTGTTAGTTACTACACCAAGGGCGGCATTATTGCTTTCGGACTAGATTTGTTACTACGTGAAAAATCCAATAATGAAATCAACTTAGATTTGCTAATGCGTCATCTATGGGATCAGTACGGCCGAGACGAAAAAGGCACGCCCGACGATGTAATTGCCACTGTGTGTAAGCAAGATTTTGATATTGATATTTCTGACTATCTAGCTGATGTGGTTTACGGTACAAAAGATGTGCCGTTAGAGAATTGGTTGTCAAATATTGGCGTTGAATTACTCACCCGCACTAAAGTATCAGCTGACGATAAAGGTGGCAAAACAAGCGCCGAGGGTATGAAAAGACAATTGGGTGCTAACTGCAAACCTGCCCCTATAGGGTTAACGGTTACTCAAGTCTTTGAAGGCCTAGCTGCCGCCGACGCGGGTATTATGGTTAACGATATCATTATTGCGGTAAATGGTTTTGTGGTAAACCAAGCGAAATTACAACGTATATTAGATGCGACAAATACCGGGCAAGTTAGCCTTTCACTGATTCGAGATGGCCGATTGTTAACAGGCGATCTTGATATTAGAAATGCACGAGAAGATGTGTGCAACTTTTCGATAGTGGATGAGCGCAAATTTTCGGCATGGTTGGGGCTTAACTAACCATTCTTAATTAGTCTTTGCTTATGTAGATTCGCACCTTTGAAGAATCGCATATCCGTTTGGATACTAGTAGATACAAAAAAGGGCTACCGTATTGAGTAGCCCTTTTAATTTTGAGGCGATGGCCGGAGCCGTTAGCCTTTTTGGCGTTCCCGCTTTCTGGTGTTCCCGATTTATTCAGGGGTTCCCGACACTACCGTCTGTGGGTCGAGACGCATCTTGCCTAAGTTAATTCGCCAATCTAGGTGTGGCCCCGTTGCTCTACCCGTAGCGCCAATGGTACCAATCTGCTCGCCTTGCGCTACCGTATCGCCAACTTTCACAGTGATAGAGTCTAAGTGAAGGAAAGTAGAAAAGACGCCCATTCCATGGTCAAGAATTAACGTATTACCTGAATAATATAAATCTTCTGCCAAGGTTACTGTGCCTTCAACGGGCGCGGTAACTGGCGCGCCTGTTGGCCCACCTACATCAACGCCAAAGTGTGGCCATTTTGGCACACCATTCAATACACGCTGGCTTCCGTATACGCCGGTTATCGGCCCTTTTGCTGGCCACTCAAATCGGGTAAACAATGCGTCGGCATCGGTTACTTTACTTCGTGCAATCGACACATTAACGTTGTCTTGCCTAATTCTTTCAAGCACGGCTTTTGGCGGTGTCACCATCTTAGAATCAAGCCCATCTATACGTTGAATGTTGTATTCACGTTTAGTGAGGGTAATATCCCGTACTAATGTGGTGCCATCGGGAAGTTCAACATTAAGCGTGTGAGAAAGGCTTGCATCACGAGGAAAACCAAACACGAATTTGCCTTCGCTATTAAGCGCTAATGTTTCTCCATCAAGGGTAACAATTGCATCAGGGGCAACTTGCCCTCTTATCAAACTCCCTTGTGTTAGGGTACCATTTAGCGTTATCCCATCTTGCTGCGCGTGAACAGCAGTCAAACTACCACTAATCAATAGTAAGGCTGAAAAGCCAGCAGAACGTGCTGCGACTTTAAGTGAGTTAATCACAATAGATTGGATAGACTTAGCACCCTTAACACCCTTAACCCTAGAACTCATTACTACTCCTTTACGCAGCTTCATCACACTTAATTCGCACTAATACCGCACTAGTATAGTGTGTTAGCCAATAGCCGTTATCCGGTTTTGCCTAACACCTTCAAACAAAAAAAACGCCGTAACTAGTCAGACACCATGGCGCCTTTACCCACACCTTCATAAGCCACTACTTGGCAATGATTGTTGGGCGTGCGTTTCTTTTGTTCAACTAACAGATATTGAGCTAAACATTCCACCGTTGAATCTGTGGTGATCACTTCACAATCGGCTTTTGGGATAAGTAACTCAAAATAGCCTTGTGATGATTCGTAAGCAAACGAAAAGTAATCGCTAGGGGTAGCGACTGAACCGGTTATTTTGCGATCTTCGTAGGCTATTTCGTCTTCCGTGGTAGCAATGTAGATATCGTCCCAGCGATTTGCCCAGTAAGCTTGTTCTTGTTCGCTAATTTTACCATCAAGGTAAATATCGATGCGTGAACGATGGCCGTGGGCTATACGCTGACAGTTTCCGTCGTGCTTTTTTAACCCATGGGTATAATGATAAAACGGCGACTCTATAACTTCGGTACGCAGCTTTAAAGTTATGTTATCAACGTTTTCTGGCAAGTGGGTGGCAAGCACCTCTTTTAAGTAAACGCTCACCGATTCCATGGTAACCACATCTGAATACAAAAAGGCATAGGCTTCTGCTGGACAGCGAAGCATGATTTCTCGGCTGTCTTCACAAGTAAAGCGCACTTCAACCTGTTCATTCACGTCATCGTGAATAACTGTTGCGCCCGCATATTCTGCTGGCACAAGCAATTTATGATCGACATATTCATCAATCAGTCGTTTAAGATCTTTTTTAACAATACCAAAATCCTGAACCATACTTTCTTCGTTAAGTTCACCGGTTAGGATTACATCGACAATCCAGCTTTCACCTACCATACCGCGCTTAGGGCAAAGGTAAGAAAAGTCCATTACTGTCAAATCGTTTACAAATAGTTGCATGACACCCTTGTATCGTGTTCGTTTTCTGTTGTTAGTATACGTTTTTTACGTGTTAAACGCAGTGATTAGTCCATAGAAGATTGGCGATTAAGCTGATCTTTTAAATTAGGTGGTATACCACGAATCGTTAAGGTATCGGTGGCAGGGTCGTAAAATACCCGATCGCCCATCAATTTGCGCTCGAAGCTTACCGATACACCGCCGCCCTGCCCCGTAAATTTCGCGAGTTGTTTTAGCGCAGCGGGATCTGGCTGAATTTCTTTTTCAAGCGGTACTTCCATAGACTGAGTAAATGAAGAAAAGTTGCTGCTAGTTTCTTCGTTTGAAGGCAGCCTATTCGCCAACTCATCTACCGATAAGCTTTCGCCTGCGTCTATTTTTTCTTTGAAATACGTTTTCACTTCTTCACGGTGCTGGTGTTGCTCTTGCGGGTCTAACGACTCACTGGCCAAATAGGCATCTACCGATGAAATTAGCTGCTTATTTTGCTGCTTTACATCAACCAGCTCTTCGCAGCCAACGAATTGCATAAAGAAGTCAGAAACCTTACGACCCATACGACCTTTTATAAAGCTGACGTAACGTTGCTGTTCTGGTTGTATATCCCATTGGGTTAAGTCGATGCGAACCGCGAGTTGCATGCGCGCCAAATCTAGATGCTCTCGTGCAGACAGATCCAGTGAATTGGTTACTTCAACGTGAGAGCGCGTATTTAGCAATGCAATCATTAAATATTGGGTAGCCAAGAACTCGTATTGGCAAAAAATAAGAAACCCTGTTTCTACTGTGCCCGTATCTATTAACGTTTTCACTAATCGCTTAGTGGCTGATAACGAAAAGCTATGAAATTCTTCTTCTAAATTGTCGCCGCCCGCTTTTTTCTGCGCTAGGTAGTTTTTTAGACCTTCTGAAAATTCTGCTACGTTATCAGTGTTTTCTTCATTGCTTTGCGAAACAAAGTGACCAACCCCTTTGCCTGGCTTGGCATTAAAGCTGTGGTTAATCTGATGTGCGAGAAGCTCAATTTCTGGCGTTACTGCCAAACAATTGTCACGAGGGATAGCTTCTATTTTATCCTCGTTATTAACGACTAAACGGTGTACAACAAAGTGATGAATCAGTGCACTCATAGCGATTAGGGTGTCCTGTTGCTTAAAAAATGTCAGAAAAACTAACGGAATTGCGGGATTTTAGAATGAATGATTGTTATCACTCAAACAACGATTATAATCATTTTACGAGTAAAACCATTCTTTTTATCAAAGAAATCATGAAAAAGAGGCGTAACAGTGCCCCAGAACAGTCGTTATACCAATGCTGAATTTGAAACCTTAATGAATAAAGTCATTCTAACCCTCGAAGAAAACGATGCGGGGAGAGATTTATCGCTAATGGTATTAGGTAATGTGATTACCCATATTTTACAGACTCAGGTTAGTCCTGACAAACGCGAAGCCATGGCAGATCAGTTTGCTAATGTGCTCAAGAAGAGTGTTCAAGGTTAAGTAGGCTTTTTTATGATTTTAGCCGAATCTCCTCGCCGCCAGCGAGTGACGAAACTAGTTAATTGGGGCCATTGGTTCGCGCTAGCGAATATAATAATAGCCATTGTTATTGCATCAATTTTTGTTTTTTCTTCACCCATGCCAGGCACGGGCGTGGGCACGCTTTATTTACTGACCAATTGGTTGGGCCATATTGGCTTCATGACCTTTTTTGGCTTTGTCATTTTTATTTTGCCTTTATGCTATTTAGCCACCAATCCAAGGGCAATTAAAGCCAGTGCGTCTATTATTGCAGCGGTTGGGCTTGCTTTGTTAGCATTCGATGCGTTGTTATTTAATCGCACCGGTTTTCATATCAGCTTTCACGCTGCCGACTTGCTTAAAACCGAAGCACAAACACAAATAAGTGAGTTCTACTGGCAACAGTGGGCCTATTTATTCATGCTGTTTTTAGTGTGGCTAGGCTTTCAGCTTGTGCTTGCCAATGCTATATGGAAAAGAGTTGAGCGCTTTTCACAGCATAAAATTGGCGTACCGGTAGCCAGCTTTTTCGTGGTGTGCTTTGTCACCAGCCATGCGGTGCATGTATGGGCCGATGCCGAACTGTATCAGCCTATCATCAAGCAAGATAATATGTTCCCGCTGTCGTATCCGGCTACCGCTAAAACGACTATGTCCCGTTATGGGTTGCTTGATTTGGCCGCTTATGAAGAGCGTAAACAGCTGCAGTTTAATACTGATATTCATAATATTAACTATCCTGCGGAACCGGTTTATTGCTCTATAGATTCCGGTATGAATATGACAGTGATAGTGCAGATTGATGATGCCCCTATTTCTGGTATCGACACACTTGGGCTTAATGCGTTAGAAAACTATCATTCTACCGCCAGTAGTTTACGAGGGTTGATTACTACCACCTTGTTTGGTGTGCCAGAAATTTATCAAGACTCATTAAGCCAAAAACGCCCTGTGCTGCTTGCCTTGCCAGTTGGCCTAGGAATGCCTGTCTCTACTCATTTTGATGAAAGTTTGCCTGACGATTTGTTTAAAAGTTATCGCCAGCCCCTTTCAAACAATCACAATGGCTTACACATAGCATTTTTACCTGCATCTGTGATTGAGGGCTATGTAACGCAAGATATGCTGCAGTCCAATAAGGTGATGATTGCAACCGGTTACGGCAATGAGAGTTCACAAGGCATGCTGTACAGTAACATGTCGCTAAGTGCTGATATTGCCAGCACTGAAGATCTGGCGCCAACGATTATGAATGCCCTTGGATGCGCAGCTCCTACTACCTTCTACTCTACCGGTCAAAACTTGTTGAACCCTAGTCGTAAATGGCTAGTAAGTACCTCTGGTGAGCGTATTGTGGTGTTCCATAATGGAAAACGTACTGATGTGTTAAGCAACGGCAGTTACGAAATTACTGAGGTTGCTACAGGCAAGCGCAGCAATGCCCCGCTTAATGTTGATTTATTAAGCCAAGCCATCAAACACTTATCTCGGTTTTCTAATCAAAACTAAGATGTTAAAGGCGCCCAATTAGGCGCCTTTTTTGTATCTTTTCAAATTCTTTTTTATTCAACACCCAATGTAAATGCTGATTGAGTACTGCACGGTGTTCTCTTCAATCTAGGTTCCCTCATCATGAACAGTAGTGTTCGCCAGAATGAAGCCAAATGCGACCTATACGCTACTGGGAACAGGTATATGGGGTTCTAGGGATTTTCCCCTCTAAAAAGACATAATCCTCTGTAGACCACACCAATAAATGGCTGCGGAGGTGGTTTACTTTCAGCTTGGAGCCTAATCATCCACTATCGGCCTTGTTATTTCGCCAATATTGGGCAATTTCCCAGTATTAGTGAAGTTATACGTTCCGCTTAAGTTGATATTTTGCCACGCAACGGGCGAAACAGCACGAGTGATACCCGCTTTCTCTTCATCTCCTCTCGCTTCAAAGTGTCCCAGCAGATGACTCAGTATCGCGGAGTTGAAGTAGATGATCGCGTTGGCAAGCAATCTTGCACATTCATTCCAGATAGCGATTTCACTCTCGTTTTTGCCTCGGAACTGATCGCCATTCACCGACGCAATAGCCCGTCTCAGGAAGTGCCACGCTTCTCCCCGGTTAAGGGCACGCTGAACGTACTGCCGCAAACTGGCATTGTCTATGTAATCCAGTAAATATTGCGCTTTGACCAGTCGATTATACTCCGTCAGCGCCTGTAATGTCGGGTGCCCCGAAGGATAACCAGACAACTTTCTTACCAGCATTGCCTGTGTCGTTCGCTTTGTCTGAAGTGACAGAACAATGCGCCTAATATCCTGCCATCCCGTTTCGATGACATTCGTCCTGATGGGCTTTTTCAGGGCAAGGTTGGTGCCGCCGTGTTCATTTTCAGTTACGTCAAACAGATCATTGATGACACTACTGAACTGCGCGTATCGCGGTGCAAAACTGTAACCGCATAGATCCAGTAAGGCGAAGTTAACATGATTGACACCGTGTGTATCTGTCGAGAGTACGTCAGGTTTGATTTCACTGCTGTTGGATTGTAACAGGTCATAAATATAGTGTGATTCGTGCTCGTTGGAACCGATGATCCGAGCATTGAGGGCGCTGTGGTTGGCCACCAGTGTCATGGCCGTGATCCCTTTGTTGGTGCCGAAATACTTAGAGGAGTACCGGGTTTTAAAGGTTTCCAGATGGGTTTCGAATTTCTGACCATCCGCACTGGCATGCAGCTGGTCCTCCTGAATATGGTAGTGGCGGAAGATGGGTAGCGCTGCAACCG
>OJHG01000037.1_pt1 | contig 102923 bp, 80 predicted proteins | sample 1594761 | NCBI WGS metagenome assembly OJHG01 (sample SAMN05416786, study PRJEB24817) | seawater metagenome | isolation source: Sea water | place: Canada:Atlantic | collected 2013-07 | reverse complement strand
CTCAAGCGCATAGCTAACCATTTAATCTACTTGCTCTGACTAATCATTGTCAACTACACCACCTGCCCGGCTGCCCAGCCGCTGCTCCAAGCCCACTGGAAATTAAAGCCCCCTAACCAACCGGTTACATCTACCACTTCGCCTATAAAATAAAGGCCTTCTACGTTTTTAGCCATCATGGTTTTAGACGATAGCTCATTGGTGTTTACACCACCAATAGTAACTTCGGCGGTTCTGTAACCCTCGGTGCCGTTTGGTTTTATTTGCCAGTTTTCTAGCGTGTTAGCAATAGCCTCGCATTCGCTATGGCTCAGCTGCTTCACCGGTACATTTCGCCATTGATGATATTCAATAAAGCTTTGTACCATGCGTTTGGGGAACACTTTGTTTAAACAGGTTGCCAGTAGGGCATCTGGCGTGTCGGTGCGCGCTGTATTAATAAGCGCCTGCGCATCTTCGGTAGGTAGTGTATTAATGCTTAACGCCTCGCCTGCTTCCCAAAAGCTTGAGATTTGTAGCATGGCTGGGCCGCTTAGGCCGCGATGCGTAAACAGCATAGCTTCACGGAATGAGGTGTCGTTGCATTGTGCATTTACGTCTATGGCAATGCCGCTGAGCTCGGCTAATACGTCTTTGTCTTTATCTTGCAGGGTGAAAGGTACTAGTGCTGCGCGAGTGGGTAGCACGTTTAAGCCGAACTGCTCTGCCACTTTGTAGCCAAATGGTGTTGCGCCTAGCTTCGGCATGCTTAAGCCGCCGGTTGCAATAACGAGTGACTCACATTGGTATTCACCCATAGAAGTGTTAAGCGTATAACCTGATTCGGTTTTTTCAACGCTTACAATGTCGCAGCGTGTGGTAATAGCTACCCCCGCTTTATCACACTCTTTTAGCAGGAGTTCTACAATATCTTTGGCGCTGTCGTCGCAAAATAACTGGCCTAGGGTTTTCTCATGGTATGCAATGCCGTGCTCGGCTACCAATCCAATAAAATCCCATTGGGTGTAGCGGCTTAACGCCGATTTACAAAAGTGTGGGTTTTGCGATAGAAAGTTTTCAGGGCCAGCGTACATATTGGTAAAGTTACAGCGTCCGCCTCCAGACATAAGAATTTTACGCCCCACTTTTTTGGCGTGATCGAGCACTTCTACACTGCGCCCACGGGCACCGGCTTGCGCTGCACAAAACAGCCCTGCTGCACCAGCACCAATCACAATTACATCACGCTGTTTCACACTACTCACCTTTTATTGCTGTACCTGACTTGGAATATCGTACTAATTACCCTAACTGTCTAATAATAAGGCGTGGGGCAAAAACGAGCTGAATTATACGTAAATGCTGGGGGGCTACAATGTGTGCCAGCAGTTTAATTTTAAACCACTGGTGTAGTGTATTGGTAGATAGGGGTTTTTAGTCTTCGAGTGCGAAAGTTTATGCTCGCGAAAACACCGCTAAAGGATGCGTAGTGATGAGTGCCATGTGTGCTCGCGCACCCGGTTTCATGGCGTTTTCGTGGCTTACACGTACCTTTAATTGGCTGCCGCTGTCTAGGGTTACGGCATAAAGGCGGCTTTCACCCTCGTAACGTACCCAATCTACAGTGCCATTGGGGCATTCATGGTCTGCACGTAAACTTAAATCGTCAGGGCGCACTAACAAGTCTACCTTGCCGTTAGCACCATCCACTGATGTACCAGGCACAGTGCCAATCTCAGTGGTAACGATGCCGTTATCGAAGGTTCCTGGAATAAAGCTAGCTTCACCCATAAAGCGAGCCACAAAACGGCTGGCGGGCTCTGAGTAACATGCTTCTGGGGTTGCAAGTTGCTCTAGTACGCCTTTATTTAATATCCCTACCCTGTCACCTACGCTTAAGGCTTCTTCTTGGTCGTGAGTTACCCAAATAGCAGGCACGCCTGCAGCTTTAAGCGCATCGCGAATTTCCCAACGAAGGCTGTCTTTTAAAGCGGCATCTAGGTTTGAAAGAGGTTCATCTAATAAAACAAATGCTGGCTCGTGTGCCAAGGTGCGAGCTAACGCAACACGTTGCTTTTGACCACCCGATAAACGAGCAGGCTTAGCATCGCGAAAATCTTCAAGGCCAAGAAGCTTTAACCAATGATCGGCAAGCTTAGTATCTTTTAAACGGAAGCAAACATTTTGCTGAACGGTCAAATGAGGGAACAGGGCGAAATCTTGAAACACCATGCCTACATTGCGTTTTTCAGGAGGCACCGTTTTCTTGGGTGTGGCGGTCCAGTTTCCAAGGGTCATTTGCCCTTCTGAAATAGGAATAAGGCCAGCTAATGCCTGTAAGATAGTGGTTTTACCGCAGCCTGTTGGGCCCACTAGCATGAGAATTTCGTCTGAACCTAATTCTAGGTTGAGCTTATTCACTACACGGGTAGCACCATAATTAACTGACAACTCACTCACTTTAAGCATTAACTACGATCATCCTCGGAAACGGTAAACTGGGCGCGGCGTTCGCCAGAAAGCATTAATATTAATCCAAAGCCCGATAACAATACCAGCAATAACCCCGGTACAGCAGCGCGACCAAAGTAACCTGCTTCGTACACGCGCCACATGTAGGTGGCTAAGGTTTCAAAACCCGTTGGCCCCAACATTAGGGTAGCAGGCAATTCTCGCATGGCTTCTAAAAACACCAAGGCGGCACCGGCTATCATGCCTCTTAGGGTAAGTGGCAAGGTAATGCGCATAAATGCTTCGCGAGGGCTAGCCCCTAGCACTCGTGCTGCTTTCACTAATCCGGTATCTAAATTTTCTGCGGTACTACGTACACTGCCCACAGCAAGAGGGATAAACCGCAGTACATAGGCCATTACCAACAAACCCAAGGTTTGATATAGGTAGGGCAATTGAAGCCCAACGTAAACCAATGCGGTACCCATTACGATACCAGGTACACCAAAACCAAAATAAGTAATGCGTTCCATTAAACGCCCAGCTTTGCCTGCAATAGCCGCGTGGGCAACGGGTATAGCCAAAATAACAGCCACAATAGCAGCTAGGAAAGACGCATATGCTGAATTCCACGCATAGCTAAACTCGAACCCACCAGTACCTTCCCGTATTAGCCACAGAGTGAATACCGCAAGAGGCAATACAATAGCCAGCAACAATATAGGCATTGCCGCTAATAACATAAGGTTACGCTGCCAACGGGCAGGCCATAAACTTAGATGTCTACCTGGGCGTTCTTTGGCACCGCCAATACGACTTTCAATGAATAAGATTAATCCTACAATTACCATTAACTGCAAGCTCAGCATGGCAGCTTGGCTTAAGCCAAAGGCATTGTATTCAACAAAGATAACCCGGGTGAAGGTGTCTAAACCCATGATGGCAGGCGTACCAAAATCAGACAGCGCATAAAGTGCAGCTAATAAAGCGCCGGCAGCAATACTGGTGGCTACACGGGGTAATACCACGCGCCACAAACTTTTATACAATGAAACACCAAGGGTGCGAGCCGCATTGATTAGGCTGGCATCAAGGCTTAGTAACGACGCTCGTGTGGTCATCATCACAAAAGGATAGGTGTATAACGACATCACCAAGGCCGAGCCCCACAAACCATCAATACTGGGGGTGGTAATTCCTAATACGTTTTCTATCTCGCCACCACGGCCAAATGAAAAGTACATGGCAAATGCACCGATATAACTGGGTAAGGCTAAAGGCGCAGCTAAAAGAATTAGCCAAAACCGTTTGAACGGCATTTGCACGTAAGCAGTAAACAGCGCTAGAGGCACACCTATAAGCACCGAGCCAATAATAGTCAGCACCATAAGTGATACGGTGTTGCCAAGTACGCGCAAGTTGTGGGTGTCGAAAATTTCTGCGCTATCTGATGCTAACGAAAATAAAACGCCTACTGGCAACAATGCCATTAACGCGATAATTAGAGCCAGCGGGTACGACTTTGGCCAGTTGCTCACAGCACCCCGACTTTTCGCATAAGGTTAAGCGTGGGGCGTAAATCTGCTAGTTTTCTAAGATCCATATCTGGTGGCGATATTTCAGATAATGCAGGTAAACCTTGCGGCGGTGTAACACCTTGTACCAACGGAATTTCATACGCTTCGCTTGCCAAATACCCTTGCACTTCACGGCTCAGTAAATAGCGGATAAAGTTAACAGGTAAATCGCCTTCGCTTAATGCCACAATACCCGAAGCATTGACTAAACAGCCTGCATCGTTTTGCGTATAGGCAAGGGCAACATTAGCGTTTGGCTTACCGGCTTTTAAGCGCAGCGTGTAGTAATGGTTTGCAAAGCCCATATCCACTTCGCCCCGTTCAACGCCCATGACCACGCCAAGTTCGCCTGCGTATTTTTTCGCTTTGCTATTAACGCCTTTAAGCCAATCGGCCGTGGCCTTTTCACCTTCTAAAATGCGCATAGCGGTAACGAATGACTGGAATGAAGCATAAGCCGGAGCCCAACCCAACGCTAAATCACTATCAGCTAAGGCCATTACGCTATCTGGGATTTGATCGGGGGTTACCCGCTCTGTGTTATACGGCAATGTACGAATACGGCCGGTAACGGGTGTCCAGCTAGGATACTGGAAACCGTCTTTCAATTGCGTGGTTAAGTCGGTAGGTAACGGCTTAGCTAAACCAGAATCGGTTACCATGCCAATACTACCGGTATCTACCGCCCAAAATAAATCGGCGCGCTTCACCCCTGCTTTAGCTTCTGCAGCAAGGGTATTGGCTAACGCGGCTGAAGCGCCGCGTCTAATTTTTAGGTTAAGCTGTGGATTACGTTTTTTAATGGCATCTAGCACATTTTCATACAAACCACCTTCACCACGCCCTAAATAAAGGGTGAGATCACCTTCCAACTTAGGAAGGGATTCTACCGACACACTCGCAATAGTGTTGGCAAAGCTCAAACTGCTGATAGGTAAACCACCTAACGCACCTGCGGCGGCTAAACCTTGTAAAAATGTTCTACGTTGCATTTGAAAAACTATTCCTTAGAAAACGTCTTTACGACTTTTTTCTGCTTCTACTAACAAGGAACGAGCGCGATCTAATTTCGTTTGCATAGTTTCCACTACACCACGAACCGCCTCTACGCCTTTACCGCCAGTAATTGCTTGTGGAAGGGTTACGTTAAAGTCTTTTTCTAAGTCTTCAACTAGGTCGGCGTCTAATTCAATTAGCGCCCCTTCTACCCCTTCAAAGCGTTGTAAGTAAGTATCGTGAACCAAGGTGGTGGCAACTTCAGTCAGTTGCTCTGCCGATTTAGCGACTACGCGATCTAAACGCTTTTTAATATCGTCAATAACTTCAGGCGCGGTGGTTGGTTCAACTTCAGTGGTTTGTACTTTGGCAACCAAACCCTGCTTTTGATATTGTGACGCAAGTTTAACTGCGCCTAACGCTTGCCACAAGGCTTGATTAAGTTTGGTTTGCTCTGCGCGAACGTCTTCTACAGATTTGCCGTTTTCGATGCCCATTTTAATGCCATAGATACCCTGCCATATAGACGCATAAACAGGTACGTACTGAGTTTCTATCGCAGAATGAAAATCAACTTCTTCCCAATATTCAATTAACACGTCTGTGTCTACGTTTTTGCTGTCTTTTTCGTACGCATCAACAACACTGCCGAATTTTTCTTCTAACCAGTGCACTTCTTCTGTGTACTCACCAATATGAGCTTGAAGATTGTTTACATGTTCGCTGATTACACCATTTGCAAAGGCGCTGCTTGTACCCAATGATAAGGTCACTGCTAATACTAATACCGAGGCACTTAGCTTCTTGATTGTTGTTGTCATCACTTTTCCTAGTACGCTTTTAATTATGCAAATGATACTTATTATCATTAATTAAGTAAAGGTAACTCGACGTATGATTATGACATACTTTCGCATTACCAAATTGACATTAAAGTCAGTAACTACGGTGTTTGCACCGAAAGTTGCGTTTAGCAATTCATCGTATAACCGCTATTCACTGGCTGTTTGCGACATAGTTATATTACATTTTAACGATACTTTGCGATCAACTTTATTGATGCGAAGCAAGCGTATGCTTTTCGTTAGTTCCCTCTTAGCTTTTTTCATAAACCATCAGACTTCTTTGTATATTGTTAAATGGTTTCATAAGACAAACTAGGCAATTGCTCGCCAAAGCTTTGTATGCCGCTTCACCCTAGCGTGATAGTACATATAAGATAAATGAAGGGAATAAGTTGGTAAATCGTAGTGCAACATTTTACTCCTTAGCTCGCGACTAATAGTCAAATCTGAGCTATTGAGTAACCTAGCCACTTCTTAAATAAAGATTTTTGGTAATGATTTCATTCAAAAAGACGACGATGTTCAAAAATAAATAGGTGTGAATAAAGAATAACCATTGTGTAAACCCTTAATTAGAAGGTGCCCTCTGCTTTTTGAGGCTTTCTTTTTGTAATATTACTTGGAAAAAGTAACTAATTTAAAGTTAAGTCAATTAATAATGATTCTTATTAATAGTATTAAAATCAGTCTTTATACATTATATTCCAATCACTAACAGTTTCACCAACTAGTTGATTTAGGGAAGATTTAGATGAATATTCAAGTACTAAAAACTTTAAAGGCAAGGAAGAAAATAAAAAAAATCGGCTTGATTTTATTAGCTTTTTTTATCGTAAATGACGTATCAGCTGCTTCGGCAGTAAAAGGATTTATTGATAGTATTTCTAAAGTTGGAAATGACTATTATGCAAAAGGTTGGGCATGCCAAACAGGCTATGCTACATCCATTAGAGTCCACCTTTTTGCTGGTGGTGGAGCCGGGAGTGGTACAATTTTCGCCTCAGGTACAGCAAATCAAGCATCGGCTTCAGGTGTTGCTAATGCATGCAATTCTACAGGAAGTAATCATAGATTTAATATTCTCATTTCAGCTAGTAACATTGCTAAATATGGAGGTAAAAAGCTCTATATTCATGGCATTTCGTCAATCGGCACAGCTAACTTAAGTATAAATAGATCTGGTGTTCACACTATTCCTACTTCAACGGTCAAAGGCTCCATCGGTAGTATTACCAAGTCTGGAAATAGTTATTATGCAAAGGGTTGGGCATGTCAGACAGGATATGCTACATCCATAAAAGTTCATCTTTATGCTGGTGGTGGAGCGGGAAGCGGCGGTACTCATTTTGCCTCAGGTACAGCCAATCAAAGCTCGGAGGACGCAGTTGGAGATGAGTGTAACTCTACTGGCAACAAGCACCGATTTAGCATTTTAATCTCGCAAAATAACCTAAAACAATATCAAGGTCAGAAACTCTATATTCACGGTATCTCGTCGATTGGCACAACTAATTTAGCAATTAGTAGATCGGGCATACATACAATTCCTGCTGTATACCCAGATACTCCTTCTGGGCTCACTGCTTCGTATGTTGAGAGTTCACATAGCCTATCTATAAGTTGGGGCGCTGTAAATAACACCACAGAATATCAAATTTCTCGTAGTACCGATGGAGGCAGTAGTTGGAATAATAGCTACTACATCGGCAGCGCGAATAATTTTTCTGATTCAGATATAGCCAATAATAACGGCACCATTTATTACCGCCTTCGCGCTTGTAACAACAATTCTTGTAGTGATTGGACTGAAAGTCCAGCCCAATAACTTTATAAGGAAGTAAATAAAAATGAATAGACTAAAAAATAATTATTATGGTCATGTATGTGCCGTTATTTTGTCGACTGTATTAATTTCGTCAGCTAATGCAGTTGAGCTGGAAGATGAGAGCCAAAATTCGATTTTTCATGAGGTTAAAGGGAACCTCTCGTTCGATAAGTTTGGTACCTCTTTAGGATTGTATAATGGCCGCCACTCTACCACTATTCCGGTGGTGTCAGTGCCTGGTAATACAGAGTTAGAAGTAGCTGTATATCTTCAGCAATACCCTGAAAGTAAATATACCACTCCACAGCCTTTTGCTGTACCTATGATTACCGGCGTATTGCCATGTGGATACGATGAGCCGGTTTGGCGAGATTACTTAGAAGACCTTATAGATAGTGATTTTACTACTGGAGTATCGAGTCCAGGAAGCCCCGCGCCACATGCAGGAATGTGGTTACACATTCCAGGTATGTCAGCTGAAAGGTTGGGAAATAAAGGCAACAATAATGTGTCTGCCAGCACTCTTAATAACTATTATTATGAGTGTACAGATAACTACCCTGGACAAGGTAATTATCCAGGTGATGCACCAGACTTTTCGATGACTATCGAGGTTCATGCACCAAATGGACACAAATATGTTTTTGATCAAATGGCCTTCGATTATGGGCCTGATGCCGTTGAATTTGGGGAAGGCATTTTATATGCTTCTTATGTTGAAGATCCTTTTGGCAACCGCGTTAGCTTTAATCAAGAAGATGGCATTGTTAGCAGTATTTCAGCTAGTGATGGCCGAAGAATTACTTTCAATTACAGCGGTGATCATAAATCTGATTCTGCAACAGTGACAATGTCTACAAATGGTAGAGATTGGGTCTGGCAAGGGCGATGGGGTGAAAAACCCAAAATTGTTGGAAACAGCTACGAGTGGGGCGCTCAACGCTCACTTACTTTGCCCGACAATACGACTTGGACATTTGACGCCACAGATCAAACAGGTATAGAAGCCACTAGTGCTTGCAATGATCAAAGTGGTGAACTTGTTATTAAAAATCCAACAGGTGCAAAGCTCACCCTAACACTTGATAATATTGTAGTGTTTGCTGCATACCGTTCAGGCTCTGTTACAAAATTGCCTCCAAAAAACCAATATAATTGTAAAGACTTTTGGAAGTTAACCTATGCTAATCAACTTCGACGTAAATCAGAACATGGTGCCGTCAAGCAAGCTACTATTGCGGCTCCAGGTGTCTCAACTGATTATGTATGGAATATTGAGTACGAGGAAGGTTGGGGCAGAACGGTATCTGTAAACCCAAGCTTTGCATTAGAAAGAACAGTATCAAAACCCGATGGCTCGTCACTTAGATATCAGTTTGAATCTCATTCTGCAGCCAGTTTTATAACAAACATCATTTCAACTGAAGTTTTAGACAAAAATAATAATATTTTGGCTTCTTACTATCCAGAATATATGTTTAGTAGGCGAGTACTTACGATCCATGGTGACGATACAGGCGCAGCCTCCGGTGGCCGCGCTCAAAAAGAACACCAAACCTTGCTATCTAGCGCAGTAACTAAAATAGGTAGTGATGTATTTACTACCACATACAAATATAGTGAAACTAATAATTTAGATAAATACAATATTCCCTCGCAAATCACGCGTAGTTCGGTTCACGGAGGTACAGCCCGTGCAGTCGATTTTACTTATAGAAACTTATCATTGGATAGTGAAGGTATTTATCGGGTTGGTTTACTTGCAACCGAAAAACGAAACAACAAGCTGTTTGTAACCAACACTTACACTGATTATGGCTCATTAGAAACAGCTAAATCCTTCAATTCCTCAGCGGCGACGTCACACGTTTATTACACTTCTGGTCTTTTGAAAAAAACTATTAGTCCAATAGGGAGAGTGGATGAGTACTCACAGTATAAACGTGGTATTCCAAAGACAACGATAAAGGCCAAGGGTACAGGTGACCAAATTACCCTAATTCGGGAGGTAGACAATAATGGCTGGGTCACCTCAGAAACAGATGCAATGGGTTTCTCTGTTAGTATAGAACATGATGATTTAGGCCGTGTAGATAAGGTATCATACCCAGGTCGAAATAGAGCAGCTGAAAACATCATTTATAGCAATCTTGGTTCAGGTTTGAAGGAATAAATAACTGTAGGTAATAGTGAAACGACCACTACTTATGATGGACTTTCAAGGCCAACTTTAATCCAACGTAGAGATTTATCCGGTATAGCATCGACCGAATACGAAAGGTTCGAATATGATGCGTTTGGGCGTACGACTTTTGCTTCGTGGCCATCCCATAGCTCTGCGCCGACACGAGGGATAGATACATCGTATGATGCATTAGGGCGTGTTGAGATAATAGCCGAAAATGTAACACCTTATGCGCAAACTTCTTTTGAATATTTGTCAGGTGATAGAGTTAAATCCACCGACCCACAAGGCCATGAAGTTACCACAACCTATGCGGGCTATTATCCCCTTAGTACCGTAGCTCCAATAAAGTATGAACATCCTTTAGGCATTAAAACCACTATCAAACGTAATATTTGGGGCCAGCCATCTTCTGTAGTCCAATCCGGTAGCTGGAATGGTAGTCCGATTAGTCAGACGCAAAATTATTTTTATAACGATAAGTTAGAACTTTGCGGTCATTATGCAATAGAAACCAATCATTCGCGATACGCCTATGACGATGCAGGCAGATTGAAAACATACCAAGCCAGTGCTGGGTCTAGTGGTGATAGCTGTCCGGCTCCCACAGGTACTAACCTGGTGACGCTAAATTATGACAATTTAGGCCGATTAAAGTTAACCAACTACGCTGACAGCGACACGCCTGACATAAATAGAACATATGACCTTAATGGCAATCTTAAAACAGCGGTACGTGGAGGTATTGATTGGGCATATTATTATGACAACTTAAATCAATTGACTGACGAAATACTCACAGTTGATAGTCGTACTTACCAAATAGAATATGGCCATAATAATTACGGTTTTGTTACCGAGAAAACACTACCTACTGGCAAATTGATTAACTTCACCCATGATGGTTTTGGTCGAATAAGAAGCGTGAAAAGCAATGGTCAAACTTATGCTCAAGGTATGACATATCATGCCAATAACATAATTGATGATATGACTTATGGTAACGACCAAGTACTTTCACAAACACTCAATGCCCGTCAAATGCCAGAATATATTTATTCGGCAAAAGGCTCTATGGTAGCACTCGATCTAAAGTATCAATACGACTCAAGAGGTGATGTCACCGATATTATTGATGGAGTTGATTCAAATAATACTAAGTCATTAGATTATGATGATTTAGGGCGATTGATTAGCGCGAATGGCCCTTGGGGTACTGGCAGTTTTGTATATGATGCTTTGGGTAACATTAGATGGAAATATCTAGGCAATCGCTCAGTTCAAATCACTTACGATACTTTTAATCGTGTAAAGTATAGTAGAGATAGCACTGACGGCACGAGAAGTTTTACCCATGATAGCTTTGGTAATGTAAAGAAAGCTGGGAATTTAAATTTTGTTTATGATAAAGAGCAGCAGCCGATTCAAGTTACTGGGGCGGTAAGCGGCAGCTATAGCTATGACGGCAACCTTAAACGCGTCAAAAGTGAGGTAGACGGGAACACTATCTATAGTATATACGACATTACTGGCAAGCTTATTCATGTAGATAATCGTTCTGGTGGTGAACTTACCGTTTGTCTCACAGCATGTTCTGACTTTACGTTTTCAAAAGTCACAGACTATGTGCATGGCAACAGTATGACAATAGCAAGGTTAAGTAACGACAAGCCCACGTTTTTACATAACGACCTATTAGGCTCACCACAATCGGGGTCAGATTCATCTGGGACAGTCGTGTGGACGGAAAGCTATACTCCCTATGGTGAAAAGTGGGAAAAAACGCCCCGAAGTAATGACCTAGGGGGATTTACTGGGCATGTAAGTGATAGTGCTACAGGCCTTACCTATATGCAGGCACGATACTATGATCCAGTCATAGGACGGTTTTATTCGAATGATCCGGTGGATGTCTTGGGGCACATGACTCGTGGCAACAGCATTGCAAATGGCTTTAACCGATATGCTTATGCCAATAACAACCCCTACAAATATACAGACCCTGATGGTGAGTTTAGCATTGTCCATGCTGTAGCATTTGCAGTGGGAGCTGGAATTAATGCATATTCAACGTATAAGAGCACCGGAGATATTGGCAAAACTATTAAATCTGGCTTTATTGGTGGAGCTAGTGCTGCCCTATCTGTTTCCCCGGCTGGATTAGTGCGTCAAATGACAAAGTCCTTTTTTGTTGGTGCAGGAGCCGACGCAACCTCACAAGTCTTTGTAGACGGCAAAGATATAGCGGATATTGATGCCGTCCAAAGTTTGAAGTCTGGTGCTGTATCGGCAGCTTCCACGGGGTTAGGGTATGGAGCATCTAAGCTTACACCTGTTGACAATATGCCAGCAGTACGAGAGCCAAACGTACCAGCTGGCAGAACTCAGAGGATGACAGAGCATCCGGGAACCGCTGCTGCTGATAAGACTAAGCAGGGTGTTGTTGGCGCTACAGCCGGTGGGGTCGCCGGGGGCACACAAGCTGTGACAGAAGAGAGATTACGTGAACAATAGTCAAAAAGAACTCAATCGTAGAGTTAACATATTAGTTGTAGTTGCGTTTGTGGTTTTTATGCTTGCAGCAAAGCTATTGATGCCTTTTGAGGAAGAACTAAAAGTTTATGGTGCATTTGGAGTGGTATTAATTGTACTGGTATTGAGTCTGATTTCTTATTTGATCGAATCATTGATAACCAGATTGATTAAAGTTTATCGCAAAAAATCGGGATAATGTATTGACCAAATATAACACTTACTTTTGAATCCAAAGCCTCGCACTCGCGGGGCTTTGTTTTTTGCTCACAAACCAACTGAATTCAAGAAGTAAGCTATACTGCTAAGTTACTGTATCAAATATGATTTATTGACAATCTACTATGAATCGTAGTGCCGATAAATGTATATGCAGGCACGATACTATGATCCAGTCATAGGTCGTTTCTACTCGAATGATCCGGTTGGGACGTTGGGACATTTGAGTCAAGGCAATATTCATGGCTTCAATCGGTACGCATACGCGAACAATAACCCTTATGCTTATGTTGACCCTGATGGAAACAATGCTGTTCGAATACTTGCAACAGTTGCTAAAGACCCTGTTAGGACTGGACGGCAACTAATCCGTGGTGCGCGAATAGCCGCAGAAGGTCTGGGAATAATAAGTGCCGCAGAAAAAGCCGGAAATGGCAATAATGAAGGCATGGTTAATGGAGATGTTCCTGCTGGTATTGATGGTGCAGTTGATCTAGTAGATCAATTAGCTGGTGAAGAATTGGTTGGTGAAATAGAAGCTGGTGAAGGAAAAGTTCTCGAAGGGATGGGGGATGGAAAATTTGATCCTAATACGGGAACACATGATAAAGTTGCTAAAAATCGTACAAATGCAGATGGTACTAAGACTGAACTACACGCAGAAAGGAATAGGGAAACAGGGAAAGTCGATAGCGCTAAAATAAAACAGGATGGAAAGCATAGCCGAGAAAATAATTTTTAGCAGCTAAAAACTTTTTTGGAATATATATTTATGATTGTAAAAAAATTAAAAGAAACTCGGTGCGAGGATGCCAAGCAGCTTAGTAACGATAAAAACTATGTTGTATATGCTATTCTGCTAGATGAAAAGACAAAATTCCTGCTAGAAGATGATGATGTTTTTTCATTTCCATTTTATGTTCTTGCGAGTGAAGTTGAAGTCGTTAACGGCGCGGTTTCAGGCTATTGGAAGTATGAAAATCCATTAGATAGAAGTGAAAGGTTTAGCTCGCGTCCAGCAATGCTTGCAAGCGAAGAAATGCTTGAGCGCTTTTTCTATCAAAACCTCGTAAACGGAGAAGAAAATGCGAAGAAAGAATGGGAACTAATTAAAGAAAAACTAGACTCAGAGATGCTATAGGCCGCGGCAATTGTATTTTTCCGCTCTCAAATCTTTAAACGAAAAGCCTCGCAATTTTGTTGACCGAGGCTTTTTAATAGATTTTTATAGTTGTGAATGTGTTTAATGTCTCCAAGCGATACAAAAAAACTAAAGGCGAGAAATGGAAGACCAGCAAATATATGAGCTTTCAGCAAATGTCCTGAATGGAATAACGAAAGATCTTAATGAAAGTATATACGCGCCTATTGATGGAGTATTAGCCCTAAAGTGGTCAGCGGAACCTACGTTTAACGCCAGTGCATCATCGAAGTCAGGTATCAAAGATCCCCCAGAGCATGAAATTTGCTTACATTATGAGTTGGTGAGACAGCTTTATAGAGATATTGAAGGTTTTAGTGATTTTTACTTGCAGCAGCACGCTACTGATTGGTGGTCTACTTTCTTCAATAATCTGGACGACGCGCCACCATTATTTGAATTTTTCACCGTAGAGCAGTGCTCTCACAATATGTTTGTTGGCGCTTTAACTTTTGTATATTTTCATGAATTGGGTCATTTACTTCAACACCATGGATATATTCGGCAAGAAATAGGTGGCAATGATCAAACACGCATTTTCGAAAGCAAAGTGGCAGGGGATGCTATATTGCGGGGTAAGCAGTCTTCAGTGTCTCATGTCACAGAACTCTGCGCGGACAATTATGCAACGATAAAATGTTTGTATGAGCTTATGAGACATTTTGATGACAATAAAGAAGAGTTAAGAATCGCATTATTTATGTTGGTGTGTGGTTTGTCTTGTATCTTTCATAAATTCAGCGGTGAAGTCGCTTGTGTCCCTACAGAAGCTCCTATTGGCTCTCATCCAAACCCTTCAATAAGGATGGAGTTAAACCTTCCTCGTGTATATGAACTGATGGATCTTGTTGCTGTACCCAGTGGCCATTTGATGAGTCGAAGAGATTTAGTTCATCTATGCAGCCGTGCATCTGATTCATCCTCATTATATCAATTGGCTAAGAATGGTCATAATAAAACCGAAAATGACTATTTGTTTATTCGCGGTCTTCTAAATAGAGAAGGTGACAGAAATTATCTTAAGCACATTATTGAAACATGGGACGAAATAGAAAATTTATTGAGGGAGATTACCATCAAGGGAAATGATTTTGATTACCTGTCATTTACTGAAGTGTTTCGAAAATATGTAAATGAAGGGGTAAAGGTTAATCATGTTTCATGAGATATTAGATGTTTGAATACTTCAATTGAATCCAACCCCATCGCCTCTCCCTCGCGGGGCTTTGTTTTTTCTGGCAGTTGTAGCTTGGTGTTTTTTCAAAAACAGCAGCTCAATGAAAAAATCCATTTGGTCCCAAATTCAATTGGGTGAGCTGCTCAGGTGACAGGCCATAGCTGGGCAGTCACTCGATCTTGGAATGAGTTGGTCCAGTCAAGCTGGATGCTTGACCTTCTCTAATTAGAATCCTTTCACAAAAGAGTTATAATCTTCAATTGTATGTAAAAGGTTTGAAGTTGGTGAATAAATGCCATTGCATGAGCTTACTATTCGATTCAATGTTGGTGACTCATCTCTAAGTATGGATGAGATAGATGATCGTCTTTATGAAGCTGATTTTGACGATGGATTTGTTACGCACAATGGAAACAGCTCAGTATCCATTTCTGTTGAAAGATATAGTGGCAGTAAGAGAGAGCTCGAAGATAGTTTGAAAAAAGCGCTAATTACGATATTTCCCCGAGCTGTTTGGCTTTAGTTTGAATCGACTAGACTTTACTAGGCAGGGCGAGGTGAACAAATATCAAGATCAAAAAAAGCCTGAGCATTACGTTACATTATGCTCAGGCCTTTCAGTAGGTTTAGTGCTTAGTGCTTACCTTGCTGTTACAAGCTTTTTAGCATGCTCTCGGCATCACTGACTTCAAAGCGACCTGGATCTTCTACACTGATTTTTTTCACTACGCAGTCTTCAACTAACATGGCGTAACGCATTGAGCGCAAGCCACCAAAGTCGCTGGTATTCATGTCTAAACCAATTTGCTTAGTGAAATGACCGTTGCCGTCTGCCAGCATCATAATCTCTTCAGCGTTATTCGCTTTTCCCCATGCGTCCATCACGAACGCATCGTTAACCGATAAGCAAATAACCGTATCTACGCCTTTCGCTTTGATTTTATCTGCCAATGCCACATAGCCTGGTAAGTGTGCTTGAGAGCAGGTTGGCGTAAACGCGCCAGGCACTGCAAACACTACTACACGCTTGTCGTTAAAAAGCTCGGCAGTGCCGGGGTTTGTCATCTCACCATTGACTAAAAGGCTGAAATCTACCTCTGGCAAGGTGCTACCTACTTCTATCATGCTGCTCTCCTAGGATTTTTGACGTAAATACACATCGAATCTATGTTTTTTACTTTCTATTGCCATTGATGGATTTTTTCCTGCTAGCACTTCTGCACTATTAGGGCGTTTTACCACTACTCTAGACGACGTTAATGCCAACGCAGGCGCGAGTAACGCGTCGGCGTCGGGGTCGTGTCCAAGCAATTGTTGAAACAATCGCATTTCCTTCTTCACCAAGGCTGATTTCTTTTTATGCGGAAACATAGGGTCTAAGTAAATCGCATCTACGTTTTCACCATTCCAGTATTGCATTACATCGGCACTATTTCCATGTTGTAGTGCTAATCGTTCTGCAAGTTCTGGGAAGCGCTGTTGTAAACGTCGAATACCATCTTCAAGCAACGCGGCTACAATGGGTGAACGCTCTATCATAGTGACCTTGCAGCCTACGCTAACTAACACAAATGCATCTCTGCCTAAACCCGGCGTAGCATCTACTACGTGCCAAGGTGTTGCACCTTTAAGTACATCACCTTTCAACCCCACCGCTTTTACAATAGGCTCTTTTCTACCGCCGCCATGGGCTTTGCGATATAAGCTAGCCGGGGAAGCAAAATCAACTTCAACAGGCAGTGTTTTCTTTTCGCTCGCATCAGCAAGCCCAAGTACATCGTGACTGACTTGCAGATAAAATCCTTCAACGGGCTTTTCTTCAATCGCAAAACCCCAGTTTTTACTGATCGTTAGCGCGAGGGCTTTGTCGCTTTCAAAGTGGGTATCGCCTTCGGTGCTAGCAATCACAAGAGGCAAAGTATTAAGCATGGCCATATTGCTCCTTGTGCCCTATCCAGCGGTTGATAATGGCTTGTGCATGGGAAGGATATTGCTCCCATAAGGTATAGGCAATTTCTTGTACTTTGGGAATAAGCGCGGCGTCTCGCACTAAGTCGGCAATTTTAAGTTCCGCCATACCGGTTTGACGAGTACCCATAAATTCTCCTGGCCCACGAATTTCTAAGTCTCGTTGGGCAATATAAAACCCATCGTTAGATTCTCGCAGCACAGTTAATCGCTGAGTAGCCGTTTTAGACAAAGGGCTTTGGTACATAAGTACGCATTGGCTTTCTACCGCCCCACGCCCTACTCGCCCGCGAAGTTGGTGTAGCTGAGCTAAACCTAATCGTTCGGGGTTTTCAATAATCATAATACTGGCATTGGGTACATCTACCCCAACCTCAATAACGGTTGTAGCCACCAGTAAATCGAGCTCACCGGCTTTAAAATCAGCCATTACTTGTAGTTTTTCAGCTGGCTTTAGGCGCCCGTGCACTAAACCTACGTTAAGTTCAGGTAGTGCTGTGCGAAGGATAACCGCAGCATCTTCAGCGGCTTGGCATTCCAACACTTCCGATTCATCAATAAGGGTACAAACCCAATAGGCTTGCCTACCGTTTTCTTTGCAGGCTGTGCGAACACGCTCAATAACATCCCCTCGCCTGCTATCCGGCAATACCACTGTGGTCACAGGGGTTCTTCCCGGAGGTAATTCATCGATTACTGAGGTATCTAGGTCGGCATAGGCAGTCATGGCCAGCGTTCGAGGTATAGGGGTGGCCGTCATAATTAACTGGTGCGGGTATCGCCCCTGCTGTTCGCCTTTATCTCGAAGCGCAAGGCGTTGATGTACACCAAATCTGTGCTGCTCATCCACAATCACTAACGCGAGTTGTTGGTAGTTTACGCTTTCTTGAAAAATCGCGTGGGTGCCCACCAACATTTGTACATCGCCACTTTCAAGCCGCGCTAACACTTCGGTGCGGGCTTTTCCTTTAAGCTTACCGGCTAGCCACCCTATTTCTATCCCCAACGGTGCGAACCATTCTCTAAAATTATTCGCATGTTGTTCGGCAAGTAATTCGGTGGGTGCCATAAGCGCAACCTGATGCCCAGCCCCAATAGCAGATAGCGCTGCAAGGGCGGCCACTAAGGTTTTCCCTGAGCCTACATCACCCTGTACTAAGCGCATCATGGGCCTGGGGTGTTGCATATCTTGCTGAATATCGGCTACTACCCGCTGCTGTGCCCCTGTGGGAGAAAACGGTAATTGGGCCAACATTTTTTCAATAAGAGGCTTGTCGACCTTAATGCTAATGCCTGGCTGCGCATCTGAAAGCTTACGTACTTTTAATACACTTAAATGGTGTGACAAAAGCTCTTCTAAAATTAATCGATACTGAGCAGGATGAAGCCCTTCTTCCATTTCATGCACATCGGTATCGGGGGCTGGCCGATGTACCGCATGCAATGCTTCGTTTAGGCTTATCTGGTCGCTGTACATACCTTCAGGCAGTAAGTCGGCCAGTGCGCCTTTATCTAACATTTTAAGCGCTTGGTCGGTTAAGTTTCGCAGGGTGAGTTGCTTTACCCCTTCGGTAGTGGGGTAAACAGGTGTTAAGGATTCTGCTTCTAGCGGTGCATCTTCATCAATTAATTTGAATTCGGGATGCATCATTTCAATGCCCCACTTGCCAGTGCGAACCTCACCAAAACATCGTATTAGATTGCCCGGTGTCATCATCGTGCGCTGCACTGCGCCAAAGTGAAAAAAGCGTAAAGTAATAGTGCCTGTACCATCGCTTAGCTTCACCACTAACATGCGTTTTTTGCCGTATTGGATGTCGGCGCTTTTCACTTCGCCCTGCACACTAACATGAGTAAACGGACGGCACTCTGCCACACTGTAAACCCGTGTTCTGTCTTCATAACGCAGCGGCAAGTGAAACAGCACGTCTTGTAAGGTAAATAAGCCAATTTTAGCCAGCTTTTCGGCCACTTTAGCGCCTACCCCTTTTAGGGCGGTGATGGGCGTGGTGGCAAGAGTTTGCATTTGACCGACATTCCTTAAAACAAGCGTATGATTTCATTAGGGTAATGAAAGCAATCATTTATTAGAAACGAAGTGTAATAGATTGCGAGAAGCTTGGCGAGTACGGTTTAAGGCCAGTATGACAGGTACTATAAGTATGAGCAGGCTAGGCGCGCGTAGACACTGCCTCGTCATTGTCAGATAGGGCGTGTAACGCTTCAGGCGTTAGCTGCATTTGCTTCCACCAACTTGCTGGTGCATCAATGCGGCCAATGTCGTCAATCGCAGGATATGGAACCCCTTTCGTCTTACTTAGAGCGCACAGTCTGGGGTAACCTCTTTCGAACAAGAGTTTTTGGCATTCTTCTTCGGGTAAGTGTTCAACATCGTACATGCCGGCTAGTTCCCGCTGACGCTGTGCTTCATAAAGCACTAACGCTGCCGCAACCGACACATTCAACGACTGCACCATGCCCGCCATAGGAATGATGATATCTTGATCGGCCATAGCAATGGCTTCATCGGTAGCGCCGTAGCGTTCTTGACCAAAAATAATCGCGGTAGGTTTGGTGTAATCCACCTCACGAAAGCCCACGGCAGTATCAGACAAATGAGTGACTAACACTTGCATACCCTGCTGCTTCAGTGCGCCTATAGCGTTTCCTAAACTGTCGTGATTAGTTTGGCGAACCCATTGCTGGCTGCCCATGGCGGTGTCGCCACGAAACTGATATTTCTCTTCCCACACGGTATGCACGCGGTGAATGCCAATGGCATCACAAGTACGGACTACCGCCGATACATTGTGGGGTTTGTGTACATTTTCGAGGCAAACCGTAAGGTCAGTTTGCCTTTTTGCCAACGCACTACGAATGCGAAGGTAGCGCTCTGGCGACATGGCTTACTCCGGCAATTCCATCACGCCGTCGATTTCAATTTGTGCGCCTTTAGGCAATGCAGAAACTTGTACTGCAGCACGAGCCGGGTATGGCTTGTTGAAGTAACGGCTCATAATTTCATTAACCGTAGCAAAGTGACCTAAATCGATAAGAAAGATGTTCACTTTTACCAAGTCGTTGGTGGTGCCACCAGCGGCATCACACACGGCTTTTAAGTTTTCAAAAACCTGTACCGCTTGTTCAGCGAAGTCTTCTGACACCATTTCCATGGTTTCTGCAACCAAAGGAATTTGGCCTGAAAGATAGACCGTAGTGCCAGCCTTAACTGCTTGACTGTAAGTACCAATAGCGGCAGGTGCCTTATCGGTCTGAATAATAGACTTAGACATAATGGATCCTAAAAATTTTTAAAAAGTTAGTGTCTGGACTGACTATGACGTGACACTTTCTGAACCTCTGGCATGGTGCGGATTTTTTTCATCACTCTTGCCAAATGTACGCGATTTTGCGTGGTAATTTCGATGTCGATAAAGTAGATATTACTCTCTTTTTCTTCTGTTTGCAGTCCAATAATATTGGAATCGCAACCAGAAATTGTGTTCGTTAGGGTAGCAAGGGTACCCTGATGATTAAACAACTCAATCCGAAGCGAGGCTTTAAATTCACCTTGAGGCTCTTCATCCCAACGCATAGGTAATACACGCTGAGGCTCTTCTCTTGATAGCTTACGAATATTGTTACAACCAATCTGGTGAATCGTCATACCACGGCCAGGGCTTAATACCGCCACAATTTCATCGTCAGGAATAGGGTGACAACAACGGGCATAATGCACCAATAGGCCTTCGGTACCACGAATAGCTACGTTACCTTTCTTCTCTGGTAAGTCTGTGTTTTCACCTAGCAATCTGCGGGCAACAATAGCGCTTAGCTCGTTACCCAAGCCTATATCGATAAGTAAAGAATCAAAGTCGTCGTGCTTAGTTTCAGCCACTACCCGTTCAATATCGGCCTCTGGAATATCGTCCAGCTTCACTTCACCTAATGCATGGCGCAGTAAGCGGTTACCCATGTTCACAGCTTCTTGCGAATGCTGTTTACGCAAATATTGGCGAATGCGGGTGCGTGCGCGAGCACTTACTACGAAGTTCAGCCAATTAGCATTGGGCTTAGCTTTAGGTGAGGTAATAATCTCTACGGTTTGGCCATTTTGTAGTGGCTTACTTAAGCTGTAGTTTCTACGCTCTACTCGAACACCAACGCAGGTGTTACCAATATCTGAATGCACCGCGTAGGCGAAATCTACGGCTGTAGCGCCCATAGGCAGTTCAATAATGCGGCCATCTGGAGTAAATACGTAAATTTCTTCTGGGAATAAATCTGTTTTAACCGATTCAATAAATTCGAAGGATGAACTGGCAGACTGTTGAAGCTCAAGTAACGATTGCATCCACTTACGCGCTCTTAATTGCGCAGTAGTGCCGTTGTCGCCAGGCTCTTTATAAAGCCAGTGCGCAGCAACCCCTTTATCTGCCATCTGATCCATTTCTTGGGTACGAATTTGAATTTCTACCGGAATACCATGGGGGCCAATAAGCGAGGTGTGCAATGATTGATAGCCATTGGTACGTGGAATGGCAATATAATCTTTAAAACGGTTTTCAATCGGCTTATACAAGCTATGCATAGCCCCTAACGAGCGGTAACAATTATCTACCGAGTCGACCACAATACGAAACGCATAAATGTCCATCACTTCGTTGAACATTAGCTCTTTGTTACGCATTTTACGGTAAATAGAGTACAGGTGCTTTTCGCGGCCAAGTACGTCCGACTCAATTTTATAAGCCGCTAAACGAGTGCTGAGTTCTTCACGAATATTTTCGATAATTTCTTTACGATTACCACGGGCTTGGCGAACCGCCGATTTAAGCGCGCGGTGACGCATGGGATACATGGCAAGAAAACCTAGGTCTTCTAGCTCATTTTTAATATCGTGAATACCTAAACGATGGGCAATAGGTGCATAAATTTCAAGGGTTTCAAGAGCAATGCGACGGCGTTTGTCAGGGCGAAGCGAACCGAGTGTACGCATATTGTGGGTACGGTCAGCTAGCTTAATCAGAATAACCCGGATGTCTTGCACCATGGCCATCATCATTTTACGGAAGTTTTCAGCCTGTGCTTCTTGCTTACTGCTAAAAGCAATTTTATCTAGCTTACTTACCCCTTCCACCAGCTCAGCAACGGTTTCACCGAAAGCTTCAGCAAGATCTTCCTGGCTGTAATGGGTATCTTCAATCACGTCGTGTAGCAAAGCTGCCATGAGAGTTTCATGGTCTAAATGCATGTCGGCAAGAATACTGGCAACAGCAACAGGGTGCGTAATATAAGGGTCGCCACTTGAGCGCATTTGGCCATCGTGAGCTTCTTGAGCCAACACAAATGCCTCTTGTACCAGCTGAACTCGGTCAGAGGGTAAGTACTTTATTACTTTCTGTTTTAAGCCTTCAAACAAATACACGGACTAGTGCGACTCCTGATTAACGTTACAACCTTTAGAATACGTAGAATTGAGCCTTTAGCCAATACCCAAAAAGCAAAGCGCCAGTGCTTTTTTCAAAGCACTGGCGCTTAAACATACAATAGTTACCTATACGACGTAACTATTGATCAGAAAGAATGTTAGCAACTGATGAAAATTCAGCGTGTTCTTGTTGTTCTTGATCACGCAAATCGTCTTGTTCAAGTGTGCTAGCAGTTACCAAACCTTGTTCGATTTCACGAAGTGCAGTTACGGTAGGCTTATCGTTTTGCACATCAACCATTGGAGTTTTACCTTCGGTGGCAATTTGGCGTGCACGACGAGCCGCTACTAAAACTAAATCAAAGCGGTTACCAATTTTATCTACGGCATCTTCAACTGTTACGCGGGCCATGTATTTCTCCGAAAATTAGGTTGATCAAGTAATTCAAAAAACGGCCGCGCAGTATACACTCTTGTACTGCGCGATCCTAGCGGTTTGTGCGAATTTAAATCAATATAAATATTAAGCAGATCCGAGCAATTCGTCCAATAAAGGCTGATAACGCATTTGTTGTTTCATTGTTCGTAAACGCTGTGAAATCACAATCGCTTCTAAATCGTTAAGCGCGGTCGCAAAATCATCATTAACAATAACGTGGCTGAACTCACTAAAATGGGACATTTCTGCCACGGCCTCTTTCATTCTACCGGCAATCACTTCATCGCTATCTTGACCACGATTGGTTAAACGTTGCTCTAGCACCTCGATTGAAGGAGGCAAAATGAAAATACCGCATGTATCAGGCATCAGTTTCTGCACCTGGCGTGCGCCTTGCCAATCAATATCTAGAAATACATCTATACCACGGTGCAAGGTTTGTTCAATGGTTACCCGTGATGTGCCGTAGTAATTACCGAACACTTCAGCCCATTCAAAGAAAACGCCTTGTTCAATTAGCGCTTCAAATTGTTCACGGCTGACGAAGTGATAATGCTGCCCATCCACTTCCCCCGGACGAGGTTTACGGGTAGTGTGGGACACTGACACTTCCATTGCATTATCGCTATTAGACGCGTACTTTTCCATTAACGCCTTTATAAGGCTGGATTTTCCTGCGCCGGAAGGCGCTGCAAGTATAAATAAGTTTCCGAGTAAAGATGCCATGAAAGTATTAAATATATCTTAAAATATGGTGATTTCGTGGAGCAATGATAGCATATTGAACCGTTAAGCCGTAGTAGCAATCGTTTCGAACACATACTCACATTGCCTACGCGTGTACCTTTAACAAAGCAATGCATTTACCGTTAGCTTAAATTCGGCGCTGTTTTAGGGAAAGACAAAAAGTACGACACATAAACATGGAGCAACAACTTTGCCTTACGTTGAACACAACCCCAGCTCTACGCCAAATGCCTGTGTGATTTGGCTTCATGGTTTAGGCGACTCGGGTCATGGCTTTGCGCCTATCGTCCCTGAGTTAAAGCTACCCGATAGTATGTCGGTAAAATTTATTTTTCCTCATGCTCCAGAGCGCCCCGTTACCATTAATGGTGGTATGCGGATGCGTGCTTGGTATGACATAAAGTCACTCGATTTTAATAGCCGTGCAGACTTAAGTGGTGTGCTTGAGTCCGCCGCTCATGTAGAAACACTTATCCAAGAGCAAGTCGACAAAGGCATTCCTACCGATAGGATTGTATTAGCAGGCTTCTCACAAGGGGGGGTTATTGCACTTCACCTTGCGCCTCGCTTTAAGCATAAGTTGGCTGGTGTTATGGCACTTTCCACTTATATGTGTGAACCAAGTTTGTTGGCACAAGAAGCTACCGACGTAAATCGAGACATTCCCATCATGATGGCTCATGGCGAACAAGATGAAGTGGTGCCTATTTTTATGGGTAACGCGGCTTATAAAACGTTAACTGAGAATGGTTTTAATGCCACTTGGCAAACCTATACCATGCAGCACAACGTCTGTATGCAAGAAATAAGTGATATTTCAGTGTGGCTTCAAAAGGTACTAGCTTAGGCTTTTTGGGTTAGGTTCTTTTACTAAGCGCCTTAGGCTATATCGTCTCGCTAATACAGCGCTACTAAATAGCACTTTTATTCGCTCAGTGAGTTAGCACTACATAACACGGTTTCTGCCAGCACCTTTCGCTTCGTAAAGGTGCTCGTCGGCCAGTTTAATCGCAGCATTGATGTTGATGTCAGTGAGTGCTGTCGCCACCCCAAAACTGGCTGTGATCGGATGGTGAATATTGCCTTCTATGAAAGGTGACTTTTCAATCTCCACACGAATTTTTTCAGCCAACTTCACTGCCACACTCAAGCTTGTTTTGGGGTAAAGAATTAAAAATTCCTCCCCCCCTGTACGTGATACAACATCGGTGGATCTAATCGCTTTTTTCATTAGTGTAGCAAGCTTAATTAGTACCCTGTCTCCTACATCATGACCGTAGTTATCGTTTATTTTTTTAAAATAATCGATATCCACCACCACAACACTTAAAGGAAAGTAATCCGCTGGGTTTTTAATTGCGCGTTCAAAATAAACCGATTCCAGAAAACGCCGGTTTGGTACTTTCGTTAACGGGTCAGAGTTAGCTTGGCGAAGCTTCTCTAAATTATCGGTCATCATCTCTTTTCTGCTTTTGTGCCAAAAGTATTCAGAAATAAACGCAACCACAATGAAACAGCCAAGCGCTATTAAGAAGCGAGAGACATCCTCACCACGATAGTTCGCGGGAATGGATTCTTGGTTGTAAACGATAAAGGCTAATACGACTACTGTACCCGTGACGTAAAAAATAGCAGCTCTAAAACGCACAATAATAATTTGAATCAAAATGATCGGGTACACGAAGTGCAGCCCAGTGTTATTGTAGCCGCCGGTAATGGTGAGCACAGCCACCATTACCGCAACGACAAACCCCGCTATATAGTAAAAAATATTACTGTTTTTAAAAATATGCGACAACGCGGCATTAACAAAAACTGAAAACGAAAAAAAACCTAACCAAAACGCAAGATAGTGATCACCCCGCGCTAAATTTTGAACCGCAAGCGCGGCCATAATAAAACCGCCAATATACGAAATAAAATACAGCGTTAATCGGCGTCGTTTCGCTTCGGCATTATTTAAGTGTGTATTTTCGAGAAATTCACGTAATGAAGCACTGTCCATATAACAGAGGGCTTATCGTTATATTATGATTGCATTAGTCATAGTCACTCTACGTACAATTTCGCAACTGTAAACCTGTGCGCAAGTTAAAGATTTAAGTACAATGTATTTATAGTCGAACAAAAGCCTCAAGCAAAAGCCGTCAGGTTGCTTTAGGTTCTATGCCTTAATCAAGGCCCTAGACAGGATATTAATGATGCAAGCAGCCCCCAAGAGAACAATTCGTATCGCCACTCGCAAAAGCGCGCTGGCGCTGTGGCAAGCAGAATACGTGAAAGCGAAACTGTTAGAGCATCACGATGGGATAGCGGTTGAGTTGGTGCCTATGAGCACTCAGGGCGATAGAATACTTGATACGCCGCTGGCGAAAATTGGTGGTAAAGGCTTGTTTATAAAAGAGCTTGAAGTCGCCATGTTAGAAGGCAGAGCCGATATTGCCGTGCATTCAATGAAAGATGTACCGGTTGAATTCCCAGAAGGCTTTGGCCTTCACGCTATTTGCGAACGCGAAAACCCATTTGATGCCTTTGTTTCAAATCACTTCGATAATTTAGACGCGTTACCAGAAGGTGCTGTGGTGGGTACCTCGAGCCTTCGCCGCCAATGCCAAATTCGTAAGCATCGCCCAGATCTGAAAATTAAAGACTTACGCGGCAATGTGAATACCCGCCTCGCCAAACTAGATGCGGGCGAATACGATGCCATCATTCTTGCCTCGGCGGGCCTCATACGTTTGGGCATGGAAGAGCGCATTAAAACGGGCTTACCGGCTTCGGTATCACTTCCTGCCGTTGGGCAAGGTGCTGTAGGTATTGAGTGTCGCAATGACGATGCCGAGCTTATTGCGTTACTTCAAGCGCTGAACCATGGTGAAACTCAAACCCGAGTGAGCGCAGAGCGTGCTATGAATGAACGCTTAGAAGGCGGTTGCCAAGTACCTATTGGTAGTTTTGCTACCCTTGACGGAGACAGCATAACCTTAACCGGCATGGTGGGACAGCCAGATGGCTCAACCTTATTGTTCGCTTCTGCTACAGGCCCTACAAAAAATGCGAAGAGTATTGGCGTAGAAGTCGCCGAGGCATTGCTTGAACAAGGTGCAGGGGAAATTCTTAGCGCATTGTATGACTAATGTATGTTAACGCTAACATATGCGGTTGCTGACTTATGCTATTAATTACCCGCCCGCTTCCTAAGTTACAGGCAAGTGCAGATGCTTTCGAACAGGCGGGTATTGATGCAATAGGCGTTGCTACATCAGATATTCAAAGCATCCCTAGTAAGGCAGGCAAGCTACAACAGTTTTTGTTGGGCTCCCCCAGCATTAATATTATTATTGTTACTAGCATTTATGCCGTGCCAGCAGCACTTCACGCACTTAATCAAGCCTCTTTTTTATCTGCGTCCCCTACGTTAATAGCGGTTGGCGATGCCACGGCTAACGCCTTACACAGCGCTAATTTACCTTTAAAAATCGTCACCCCTTCGCTACATACGTCCGAAGGTATACTGGTCATGCAGCAACTTAATGAGGCAAACTGTACACAAGTCGTTATTATAAAGGGCGAAGGTGGTAGAGATACGCTTTCTCACGTTTTGGGCGAGAGAGGCATATCGGTTACCGAGTTTTGTGTTTATAAAAGAGAACCACTTACAAACCCAATTTACACAAAGCGCTGGAAAATTGGCGATGTTAGCGGCATTATCGCTACAAGCGAGAATTTAGCAAAGCAACTTATTTCTACTCAGAGTAAACAAATATTAGCGTTGCCCTGGTTAACGGTAAGTGAACGAGTTGCAACGAGTTTACGTAATCTTGGGATAGCACGCGTTTCGGTGTGCAACCGCGCCACCGATCAGGCATTAATTGCCTGGGTAAAGGAAAATTGGGAGTATTAAATGTCTGACAAGAATGAGAAGGACCCTCAAAACGGGGAATTGGTAAGCGTGGAATCATCATCAAGTACGACATCAGAAGCGACGTCAGCGAACACGGCTTCCGCTAGCGATACCGTATCACCTAAAGCTTCATCTAAAAGCACACCACAAAAAACGAAAAAATCGTCGGGAACCAAGCTTCTATGGTTTGTGGTTATTATTATTTTCCTTTTAGTTCTAGGCATTATTGGTGCTGGTTACTGGTACTACACCCAACAACAAGGCAGCAGCGATTCCCTTGCCAAAGCCCAACAGGCAAATACAGCGCAAGTCAACGACATGCTTGCCGATCGTAAGCAGACAGCAGACGCATTGCGTACGCTAAATAGGCAAAACGATGAATTGAAAGAGACGCTTAATGCACTGCAACAACAAAACAGTGCGTTAGTGCAACAAGCAGAAGCAACCCAGCAACAACTAAATAGCATGGAAGGTCAGCGCCCTGCCGATTGGCTTATTGCCGAGGCTGATTATTTGGTTCGCATGGCAGGTAGAAAATTGTGGTTGGAAAACGATGTTCGCACAGCAACCTTGTTATTAGTGAACGCAGACAAGCGATTGAAATCACTAGCCGACCCTTCGGTGTTGCCGGTTCGCGCTAAACTTGCCGAAGACATTCAAACCCTTCAGCAAATGAACCCTGTATCACAAAGTTCAGTGGCGCTTGCCCTCACCGGCATGCTGGCGCAAATCGATAAGTTACCGTTAGATACTTTTGAAAAACCAGTAGACGCAAATGCTGATAGCAACGAACTGTCTGAATCGGCGGACGACTGGAAAGAGAACCTTGCGAAAGTATGGCACTCCATTGTCGATGGTTTCTTAACCGTGAAAAGCTTAGAGGGTCCGGTTGAACCTGTGATGTCGCTGCAAGCTCAATTTTTAGTGAAAGAGCAGCTTCGCTTACAATTAATGCACGCTCAGTCTGCTGCACTTAAAGCGGACTCAGGTCTATATGAGCAATCTTTGCTTTACGCTAAAACCATGCTTGAAGAGCATTACGATGTAGAAAAGAGCCAAGTTACTGGTTTTATCTCAGCACTTGATAACCTTGTTGATACCGACATTTCACAACCAATCCCTAGTCAGTTGGCATCACAAAAGCCGCTTGAGCAATTATTAGAATCTCGTGTAAAACAAGCATTCAGTCAGGGAGCTAGCGCATTATGAAATGGTTAGTCATTGCCCTTGCGGTGCTGGCCGCATTTATTGTTGCGCTTATTGTTGGCCCCATGATTTTGGGCGACAAAGGCTACGTGCTGATTTCATTAGGTAATACCGCGATAGAAACCAGCCTAATTGGTTTTTGCATTATCATTATTTGCGCCATTATCAGCTGGTATATTATCTCTAAGTTGGTGTTATGGACATTAAGCTTGGTAACGGGATCTCACCGTTGGTTTGGTGCATTAGGTGAGCGTAAACGCAAGCGTGCCTTTTACCATGGTTTACAGTCATTAGCAGCTGGCGACCTAAAAAGTGCTCACAAGGCACTTAGCCAAACCACAAATGGTGATTTTGAAGGGGTAAACTACTTGGCTGCCGCACAAGTAGCACAAAGCCAAAACGACCCACAAAAAGCCCGTTACTTCTTACTGCAAGCAGCAGAGTATGACAGTGCCAAAGTGGCTGCCACTATTGTGATGGCGCGCATTGATGTTTCTGAAGGTAAGTATACCGACGCACTTGAAAAGCTAGATAGCTTAGATGAAGAAGAAGCCAACAACCCACAAGTGATACAGCTGAAAGCGTCGATAATGGCAGAGCAAGGCCAATGGCAAACCTTGCAAGAAAAGCTAAGCGGTTGGCGCAAGGCGTTACCAAAAGAAGATTATACCGCATGGTCACAGAGAATTGCCAAGGGCAAGCTAGCTGAAATTGCCAGCAAAAACGGCGCTGCTGAGCTTAAAACCCACTGGGAAGGATTACCTCGTAAAATTAAGCAAGACGATGCTTATCGCGCGGCTTATATTCAACAATTGCTTGAACAAGGCATGCATGCCGAAGCACAAACGCTGCTAGTAGAGTGGCAAAAACGTGGCCCGCACCCTGCTCTATTTCCCTATTTCACCCAGTTGAACATTCCGAATGCTGCCCCTTCATTGCGGTTGCTGGAAAGCTGGATTAAACAAGACAGCGAAAATGTTGAGTTATATTCAACGTTGGGAAGAGTCGCGTTTAACGCTGGTGACGACATTCTAGCGGAGAAAGTGTTATTAAAAGCCGTGAAGATGGAATCGAACAAAGATGACCTGTTATTGCTGTCAGCCATTAGTGAACGTAGACACGATAGCACCACGGCGTTGCAATATTATAAGGAAGGTCAACAGCTGGTGTAGCTTTACGCTGTAAGCTTTTAATTTAAAAGAAGATAAAAGAAAGGCCAGTCATTTCAAATCGACTGGCCTTTTTCTTTTTTATTGTACGCTATACGCTGAGTTTTACGCTGATGTGCGGTCTACCGCTTTAGGTTCGGCTAAGGCTTTACGCCGTTGCAGCGATTGATAAAACGGTGCGTAAGTGGGGCGCATCACGTATTTACCATCGCCCGCCTTTGCTAATAACTCGCCATTTTGCCACGCGATATTACCGTTACAAATGGTCATAACGGGCACACCTGTAATTTCCATACCTTCGAAAATATTGGTTTCAATATTCGACATATGGGTGTCGGCAGAAATCACTTTTGTGCCTTTCGGATCCCATATCACTAAATCAGCATCCGAGCCTTCCCGTACCGCGCCTTTGGCAGGATACATATTGAAGATTTTGGCAGCATTGGTAGACGTCACTGCCACAAACTCGTTAGGGGTAATTTTGCCGCCGTTAACGCCTTTTTCCCATAATACCGCCAAGCGTTCTTCTACCCCGGCAGTGCCGTTTGGAATTTGAGTGAAGTTGTCTTTACCCATGGCTTTTTGTTCATTACAAAAAGCGCAGTGGTCGGTAGCGGTGGTTTGCAACGTGCCCGATTGTAGGGCTTTCCATAGTACGTCTTGATGCTTTTTAGGCCTAAACGGTGGGCTCATAACGTGGGCCGCTGCGCGCTCCCAACTGACATCTTGATACACGCTATCATCTACCGTTAAATGCCCAGCCAGCACTTCACCATAAACGTGGTGCCCGCGCTGCTGTGCATAACGAATAGCATCAACCGACTCTTCCACCGAGCAATGCACTAAATACAAAGGTGCACCTAGGGTTTCAGCAATACTAATGGCACGGTAAGCCGCTTCACCTTCAACCATAGGCGGGCGAGATAATGGATGCGCTTCAGGCCCTGTTATGCCTTTTTCCATTAATTGCTGTTGTAAGTGATACACCAATTCACCGTTTTCAGCATGCACGGTTGCAATAGCGCCCAATTCCATACAACGGGTAAAGCTAGACACCAGAATATCATCGGTGGCCATGATGGCATTTTTATAAGCCATGAAGTGCTTAAAGCTATTAATGCCGTATTCGGTAGCCAGGGTTTCCATGTCTTTATGAACGCTGTCATCCCACCAGGTTATCGCCACGTGGAAGGTATAGTTAGACATGGATTTTTCAGACCAGTCTCGCCACTGCTGATAAGCCTCCATCAAAGGCTGTCCTGGGCTGGGGATAACAAAGTCAATAATGGTCGTGGTGCCACCTGCTAGGGCGGCAGCGGTGCCAGAGGCAAAGTCATCGGCGGCTACCGTACCCATAAATGGCAGTTGCATATGTGTGTGCGGGTCGATGCCACCCGGCATGATTAGCTTTTCAGAGACATCGACTATCTCTACATCTGATTCATTTACAGCAAGATCTTCGCCTATTTTAGTAATTTTTCCGTCTTCGCAAAGTACATCGGCTTTGTAAGTCATTTCGTGGGTAACTACGGTACCACCGCGTAATAATATGGCCATTTTTGTGTCCTGTTTCGCGTAAAATTAAGAGGCTTTTGCTAGCTCACCAACGTTTGTGTTCACGGTGTTAACTAGCTTGCCCGCCGCAAAGTAATAAATGATGGCGCCAGAAATAGAACCGGTAAACCATCCATAGTTATAAAACCATGTGAATACATCTGCAGTAATGGCTAACAATGTGATGCCAACTGGAATTAAGAAAGCAACAAAACCAGCCCAATTCACTTTCGGGTAAGCGGCACTGCTGGTGTACAGTGCGGCTACATCTAGCTCTTGTTTTCTAATCAGGAAGTAATCAACAATCATTATGCCCGCAATAGGGCCCAGTAAGCTTGAATAACCCAGCAACCAATTTGAGTACAGGCTTTCTACACTAACGTCAGACTCTATAATGCCGGCCTTCTTTAATAGCTCCCAACTCATCAATAACACACCTACTAAGCCAGTTAATAAAACGCCGCGGGTATGGTTAATATATTTTGGTGCTATGTTTTGAAAATCGTTGGTGGGAGATACTACGTTAGCGGCGGTGTTAGTAGATAAGGTAGCCACAATAATAAGTAGCATGGCGATTGCCACAAAAAACGGGCTATCAATATGACCAATAAGCGTTACCGGATCGGATACGGTTTCACCAACTAAGGTCACTGACGCAGAGGTCAGTAATACCCCTAAGGCAGCAAACATAAACATGGTGAGGGGTAAGCCTATGATTTGCCCAGTTACTTGGGCTTTTTGGCTTTTAGCATAACGACTGAAATCAGGAATATTTAACGACAGTGTTGCCCAAAAACCTACCATGGCAGTGAGTCCGGCGAAGAAATAGCTGAAAAAGCCTGCATCTTCAGGGCGACTTGCGGGTGTGGCTAAAACCTCAGTAACCGATACTTTATCACTCGCCCACCAAATAAGCCCTGCACCTACAATAAGGAGCAACGGGGCAGCTAGGGTTTCTAACCATTTAATCGACTCTGACCCTTTAATTACGATAAAGACATTTAACGCACCAAAAGCAAAAAAGCCAATGACTTCCCCCATACCGCCAAGCTGGGCCCAGCCGTCTGATACCGACGATAAAAACAAATGGATGGCAAGGCCACCAAACATGGTTTGAATACCAAACCAGCCGCAGGCTACAAAACCCCGAATTAAGCAGGGAATATTCGAGCCCACCACACCAAACGATGAACGAAGTACCACCGGAAAGGGAATACCAAACTTAGTGCCAGGAAAGGCGTTTAACGTAAGAGGAATAAGTACCACTATGTTTGCTAACAAAATAGTGAATAAGGCTTCCATCACCGATAAACCGAAGTAGCTGGTAAGCACGCCGCCAAGGGTGTAAGTAGGTACGCACACCGCCATACCTACCCATAGCGCCGCTATGTTTCCCGTACCCCACGTACGCTCAGAAAGCTTAGTAGGTGCAAGGTCTTCGTTAAAATAGTCGCTCTCGGTCACCGATTTACTAAGTGTGACCTCACTGATTTCTGAACTCATACGCTTGCTCCCTCGTCTTCAGTAACAGGGGCACCAGCGGCTTCAGCAATACGCTTGCTGGCGGTTAACATGGTATGAAGCAACACATTTGCGCCATCTTCACATTGCTCAGGGCTAGAGTATTCAATTTCGTTGTGGCTAATACCATTTTCACAAGGCGTGAAAATCATGCCCGCAGGAACCAGGTCGGCCATATAACAGGCGTCGTGACCTGCGCCCGCGTAGATATCCATGTGTGAATACCCTAAGTTTTCAGTGGCGGCTTTCACATCGTCGGAAGCGTTAAATTCGACCGGCGCAAAGTACCAGAAGTTATCAACAGTAATCTCTAAATTACGCTCTTTGGCTACCGCGTCGCAGTAGGCCACGAACTCTTCATGCATGGTAGCCAACACGTCGGGGTTAGGATTACGTAAATCGGCGCTGAATTTCACGTTTCCAGGAATAGTATTACGTGAATTTGGATAAACCTGCATAAAACCTACGGTGCCCAAGCCGTTGTCATAACGGTTAGCTAGCGATTCGATTTCCGCTACAATTTTGCCTGTGGCAACCATGGCATCTTTGCGTAAGTGCATTGGCGTGGTGCCAGAATGAGACTCTTGGCCTTGTATTTCTACGTTGTACCAACGAATACCTTGGCCTAAACGTACTACACCAATACGCTTTTCTTCATCTTCTAATATTGGGCCTTGCTCAATATGGGCTTCAAAAAAGGCGCCTATGTTACGGCTACCTAACTCTTCTTCACCCAAGTAGCCTATGCGAGCTAATTCGTCGCCTAAACGTAAACCGTTCACATCGGTTTTATCTAGTTCTTGTTGTAAATCAAAACGGCCTACATATACGCCAGAACCTTGCATGGCAGGCTGAAAGCGTGAGCCTTCTTCGTTGGTCCACACACTAACTTCAATGGGGGTTGGGGTAGTAATATTATTTTCATGTAGGGTGCGAAGTACTTCAACGCCTGACAATACGCCAAATACGCCGTCGAACTTTCCGCCGGTAGGCTGGGTATCTAAGTGGCTTCCGGTAGCCACGGAAGGTAGTTCGTTATTAATACCTGGGCGTTTAGCAAAAATATTACCGAACTTATCTACTTTAATTTCACAACCGGTGGCTTCACACCATGCGCAAAACAAGTCTCTAGCTTGCTTGTCTAGATCTGTGCCGGCCAAGCGGTTACATCCGCCTTTTTCAGTGCCGCCAATCTCGCCCATTTCCATCAGGCTGTCCCATAATCTTTGACCGTTAATTCTAAGCTTATCCATTGTTTTGTCCTCGCAGGTGGAAGGTTATTCCTATTAACACTTTGCCCCAAGTTAGCTCAGCGAACGTACTATAAGAGTGCAACCTTGATAAATTTATTTACCAAACGGTAAATATAATTTCTCTCTGATTTTGTACTGATTGTTCACTCATTATTATGTATCGCTACTATTGCTGAGACGCCTAAAGCAAAGGGCGTGATTATTCTTTTGTCTAATGCGCTGTTCTTTTTTTATGCGCTTAGTTAATGCCGATAACACGATAAAAATTGACCGAATGGTAAATTCTTATATTTTGGACTTTCAACATTTATGCCAGAGGCCGTTGCACCGGTTTTTAATGGCCAACGAAGTTCGCTGATTTGCGAACTTCATCGGTTTAAACGCTAGCTTTATGATTAATTGCTTGGGAAAGAAAATTGACTGCCTTCACGCAAATTCGTTGAAGGCCAGCGTTGTGTAATGGCTTTTCTACGCGTGTAGAAACGTACGGAGTCCGGCCCGTAGGCATGTAAATCGCCAAACAATGAGCGCTTCCAACCACCAAAGCTGTGGTAAGACACAGGCACGGGTAACGGTACGTTCACACCCACCATGCCCACTTGAACCTGATCGATAAAGAAACGCGCGGCTTCACCATCACGGGTGAATATACAGGTACCATTGCCGTATTCGTGCTCGTTAATTAGCTCAAGTGCGGTTTGCATATCAGGTACACGTAGCATCACAAGTACAGGGCCAAAAATCTCTTTTTGGTAAATTTCCATGTGAGGTTTTACCTTGTCGAACAAGGTAGCTCCTAAGAAATAGCCTTCTTCAAAACCTTCTACACTAAGCTTTCTACCATCGCTGACTAAATCCGCTTCTTGGCTAACACCGGAGTCGATGAATCCACTTACAGTATCGAAATGTTGAGCACTGATTAACGGCCCCATGTCATTGCTGTTGTCGCTACCCGCCCCCACTTTTAAGGTTTCGATTTGTGCTGATAGCCTATCACGCAGGGTATCGCCCATTTCATCACCTACTGCCAGCACTACCGATAACGCCATACAGCGTTCGCCGCATGAGCCAAACGCAGCGCCCATTAGCGCATTAACAACGTTATCTACATCCGCATCTGGCATAACAATGGCGTGGTTTTTCGCGCCACCTAAGGCTTGGCAACGCTTACCGTTAGCACTGGCTTTTTGATAAATAGCTTCGGCAACAGGTGTTGAACCTACAAAACTTACCGCTTGAATCGTTGGGTCTTCAAGCAGTTGATCTACAGCAGCTTTGTCGCCGTTTACAACGTTTAGCACACCCGGCGGCAAGCCTGCTTCAGCCGCAAGCACTGCAATGTATAAAGCGCTAGATGGGTCTTTTTCAGATGGCTTTAACACAAAGGTGTTGCCACACATGATAGCGCTGGGCCACATCCATAAAGGTACCATGGCCGGAAAGTTAAATGGCGTAATACCTGTCACTACACCTAGGGGCTGGAATTCACTCCACGCGTCAATGCCTGGGCCCACGTCTTTGCTGTGCTCACCTTTCAGCAATTGAGGCATGCCACAAGCAAACTCAACGTTTTCAATACCGCGCTGCAACTCACCTTTCGCATCGTGTAGCACTTTGCCGTGCTCTTCACTAATCAGTTCACAAATTTTGTCGCTGTGCTGCTCTAGCAATACTTTTAAGCGAAACATAACCTGTGCACGCTTTGCTGGTGGCGTGGCACGCCATGCTGGATAAGCCGCTTTTGCTGAATCTATCGCCTTTTGTACTAATGCCGACGACGCCATTTCTACTTGTCCGCACACCGCGCCAGTAGAAGGGTTGTGGATATCAATCAAATTTCCATCTTGCGGCGCTACGTGTTCGCCATGAATGAAGTGTCCTACCAATGAAGTCATATCTGTATCTCTTTTTGCGTAAGTGGATATAAGACGGTAAAGGGCTACTTGCCCATTAAAGTGTCTTGCATCGCGTTAATTAAGGTGTCGATTTCCGCTTTTTCGGTGGTAAACGGAAGGCCTAGCTGAATAGTGTCGCCGCCGTAGCGCACGTAAAATCCTTTCTTCCACATGGCGTCAGCAATTTCATACGGGCGCCTTGCCGGTTCGCCTGGGTAGCTTTCAATGCTAAACCCTGCTGCAAATCCGAAGTTTCGAATATCACTCACGAATGGCATGCCTTTTAAGCTATGCACCGCCTCTTCAAAATACGGACTAAGTTCGGCAACCCGGCTAACAAGCTTTTCTTGTTCTAGAATATCAAGGGCAGCCATGGCTGCAGCGCAAGCAACAGGGTGGCCGGAGTAGGTGTAACCGTGTGGCAATTCAATGTTGTAGTCGGCACCGCCTGCGTTAATCACAGTGTCGTAGATAAATTCGCGAGCCAATACCGCGCCCATAGGAACAGCGCCATTGGTGATCTGCTTGGCCACGTTAATCATATCGGGTACTACATCAAACGCATCGGCGCCAAATAAGCTACCTGTGCGGCCAAAGCCCGTAATCACTTCATCGAAAATAAGTAAAATATCGTGCTGGTTACACAGTTCACGTAAGCGGCGTAAATAGGCTTTTGGTGGAACGATAACCCCAGCAGAACCACTCATTGGCTCAACTATTACTGCCGCAATATTCGACGCATCATGTAATGCCACTATTTCGATAAGCTCATCAGCAAGCTCTTCACCATAGTTCGGTGCGCCTTTGCAGAATTGATTGTTCGGCAACAAGGTATGTGAAAGGTGATCAGACTCCATGGCTGGCCCCCACATTTTTCGGTTTGCGCCAATGCCGCCAAAGCTAATGCCGCCCCAGCTTGCACCGTGATAGCCTTTCGCGCGACCAATAATACGGGTTTTAGTAGGCTGACCTTGCTGGCGCCAATAGGCACGAGCAATCTTGGTCGATGTATCAGCGGCTTCAGAACCTGAGTTAGTGAAAAACACTTTATTGATGTCGGCCGGCGCCATGTTAGCTAGCCTGTCGGCTAGTTCAAACGCCAAATTGTGGCCATACTGAAAGGCGGGCGCGTAATCTAGCGTTGTTAACTGTTTCGCGACTGCTTCGGCAATTTCAGGGCGGTTATGCCCTGCGCCGCATGTCCATAACCCAGATAATCCATCAAAGATTTTGCGACCATTGTCATCAATGAGGTAATTGCCTTGTGCACCGGTAATCATTTTAGGCGATGCTTTAAACTGGCGATTTGCAGTGTAAGGCATCCACAACGCATCCATTTGCGATTGTGATAGCTTGGAAGCCCACTGGGTCATAATTGTTTTCCTATGATATTTGTTCACTTGGTCTACTTTACCCAGCCTCATAAGTTCGATAAATTATAAATATTCAAATCTTACTTTCATAAACATGAAACTATGCGCGCAATTCTTGGAAATCTATCAGATACAGACATTCGCTTATTAAGAGTATTTATAGTGGTGGCGCAGGCTGGCGGCCTTTCTGCTGCCGAGCTAGAACTCAATATTGGGCGTTCTACCATTAGCCGACATTTAAAAGATTTAGAAACTCGATTGGGTATGGTGCTTTGTCATCGAGGCCGTGGGGGCTTTTCGCTTACCGAAGAAGGAAAGCGAATTTATGAATCGACTCAACGCTTACTGCTGTCTCTACAAGACTTTAGAAATGAAGTTAACGACATGCACCGGCATTTGCAGGGCAATGTGGTGGTAGCCATGTTCGATAAAACCGTGTCGAACGATGCGTGCAAGGTGAATGAAGCCATTTACACCTATCAGCAACAGGCGCCTAATGTGAATGTAGAAATTCATGTGGTGCCGGTTAATACCATTGAGCAAGGCATATTGGATGGGCGCTATCATATTGGCATTATTCCTACCCATCGTTCGTCTTCAAGCCTAAATTACTTACCCTTGTTTGGTGAGCAAATGCATCTGTACTGCGGAAGAAAACACCCCTTTTACATTGAACTTGGCGACATTCCTCGAGAAGAAATATGCGAAGCTAAGTATGCGGGGCTAAGCTTTCACAGCCCAAATATGGATAAAAGTATGTCGCTAGGGCTCAACAAAATGGCGGTAGCGAACGATCAGGAAGGTATTGCCACACTGATTTCTTCGGGCTGTTATTTAGGCTTCTTGCCTGATCATTATGCGGAATCTTTCGTAAAAAAAGGCCAGATGCGCGCTATCGAACCTAATAATTTCGCCTATCATTGTGAATTCGCGGCCATCTATCGTAAGTCACCTAAGCCCACCCGTTTGGTTGAGTTATTTTTAGAAGCCCTTGCCAAGGAACATGGGAAGGAAGAAACAATGGCTATTTAGCGTAGCGATTACACTGACTTTATGACATTCAAGGTTGTGCTTTCAATGCTTAGGTAAGCAGTAAAGAGAACGAACAATAAGAACAAGTGGCAAATTTATACAAGGCCACATGGAAGCGGTAACAGGAAATAAAAATGACAAAACCTACAAAGACGCAGGCCAATCGTGCAAAAACAGAGGCCGGAATTCTACGCGCCGCAGAAGAGGTATTTGCACAAAAAGGGTTTGCTGGCTCTTCAATGGATGCAGTGGCGCAACAAGCCGGCATCTCTAAACAGCTCATTTTGTATTACTTTCCAGGCAAAGATAAGTTGTACCAAGCCGTACTAGAAAACATGATTGATTTATGGCTTGAGAAAATGCAGTTCAACGACGACCCAGAGGCTTCACCAGCCAGCACCATTCGTCAGTACATTCAGCAGAAAATCGAGTTATCTCGTGATTATCCCAATGGGTCAAAAGTATTCGCCCATGAAATTATTAACGGTGCACCTGTACTGAAAACCTATTTGATAGAAAATTTGAAGCCTGCGTTTGAACGAGACGTAAAAATTATTGAGCGCTGGATAGCCGCTGGCCATATTCGCCCTGTCGATCCTAAGCATCTGTTTTTTACCATATGGGCTGCCACGCAAACCTATGCCGACTTCTCAACGCAAATTCAATTACTGTTAGGTAAGCCGTCTTTAGAACAAGATGACTTTAACGAGGCCACTGAATTTTTATGCAATTTCGTTTTAAGTGCCCTAGATGCACAACACTAGTGCATAAAAATTAATTTATCCTTCTTTTTCTGGCGCGCCTCATCGAAAAGGCGCGCCTTTTACTTTCTACTCCCCCTACTTTAGCATCAGCAATAAACCAAATTAAGCCATTGTTATATATAAGATTTAGCAAAATTAAGCCAAGCATTAAAACCTACCCAACTCCCTACTAGCGCACCCAACTTGCTCTATTTTGAGACACACTTCGCACCAAAAAAACCTGCAAATATTTTCTTTACCATTTGGTAAAAACCATGATAAAGATTAAAAAAGCAACAGCCTAAATTGAATATTTAGTGCATTAACCTTACTTGCAGGAGACGCCCATTATGCTATCGCGCCAACACGCCATTGCCCTTGAACATGCTACAGGTGCACAGCTAGATGCACTTTGCGAACAAGCTGCAGGCGTTCGCGATACGCACTGGCCTAATACCCTCACGTACTCACGAAAGATATTTATTCCACTTACAAACATGTGTAGGGATACCTGTGGTTATTGCACGTTTGTAAAACATCCAGATTCGGGGCAAGCCAATATCTTAAACCCAAGTCAGGTGTTAGCTTCCGTGCTAAAAGGTCAGGCGCAAGGGTGTAAAGAAGCCTTGTTTAGCTTGGGTGAAAAACCGGAGAAGCGTTATCGCTACGCGAAAGATTGGTTGGCAACATTGGGCCATACCAGCATGGTGGATTACCTTACCGAAGTATGTGAAATGGTGCTGGATAAAAGCTTGATGATCCCCCATGTGAATGCGGGAACGTTAACCTTTAACGAACTGAAACAGCTGAAAAACGTAAGCGGCAGCATGGGTATGATGCTCGAGTGCACCAGCGACCGTTTGATGAAAAAGGGCCAACCCCATTATGCCTGTCCAGACAAAGTGCCAGGTATTCGCTTAAAAACTTTGGAAGACGCAGGAAAGCTAGATATTCCCTTCACCACCGGCATTCTTATTGGCATTGGTGAAACGTGGGAAGAACGTGTTGATAGCTTAATGGCGATTAACACCCTGTACCAAGAATACGGCCATATTCAAGAAGTCATTGTTCAGAATTTTCGCGCAAAAGCCGGTACAGCCATGGCAAATGCACCAGAGCCTACCCTAGATGATATGCGCCGCACATTGGCCATGGCACGGTTAATATTAGACCCGGCTATTTCACTGCAGGCGCCGCCTAACCTAGCCCAAGAATACCCTCACTACATAGCCGCAGGCATTAACGATTGGGGCGGTATTTCACCGTTAACGAAAGATTTTATTAACCCTGAACGTAGCTGGCCGCAAATTACAGAATTAGCCACTGCATGCGAGCAACAAGGCTATGCATTGCAAGAGCGTTTAACGGTATATCCAAAGTACCTACAAGCTGGCGAACGTTACGTTACCAAAGCGTTGCATCAAGCTATGCCAGCTTGGCGCAACGACGGCCTTGCCGTAGAGCAATGTATAGATAACACCACTTTTCAAGGAGTTGCTCATGGGTAACATACTGCAAAATATCACCTCGGTTTCACCTTGCGACCTAACCCCAGCGGGCGACTTCACCTTACCGTACAGCGATACGCCTATTCAAAGTAAGCTAAGCCAACTTCGCCCTGCTATTGCACATATTTTACAGCGGGCTTTAGAAGGTAAAATGCTTAACCACGAAGAAGCAGAAGCCTTGTTTTACTGCCAAGGGCCAGAAACAGATGCCTTGTTGCATACCGCAGACATTGTGCGTGAACTGCGCACCGGCAATGATGCATCCTTTGTGATCACTCGTAATATTAACTTTACCAACGTATGCCATATGGGCTGTCAGTTTTGTAATTTTGGGGTGAATAAAAACGCTGGCGATGCAGAGTTTTTAGCCCCTCATCAAGTGGCCGCTAGAGCCAAAGAAGCCCACGCTCGCGGCGCAACAGAAATTTGTGTTCAAGGTGGTTTGCATCCTGACTTACCTGCCGGTTTTTACGGTGATTTACTTGATACGGTGTCATCTACCGTACCCGATATTCATATTCATGCCTATTCGCCCTTTGAAATTTGGTATGGCGCAATGAAAGGCCGCAAAACCTATACAGAATTATTAACCGACTTAAAACAACGTGGCTTGGCTTCTATGCCAGGTACGGCTGCTGAAATTCTTGATACCGAAGTAAGGCGCAAGCTAACTAAAAATAAACTCAGCACCGAAAACTGGCTTAAAATCATCGAAACTGCGCATAACGTTGGCTTACCAACCACATCCACCATTATGTATGGACATATAGATGGGCCATCGCACTGGGCCGCTCATCTTATTTTATTGCGTGACATGCAAGCGCGGACTGGCGGCTTTACCGAATTTGTTCCGTTAGGCTTTATACATAATGACAGCCCCCTTTACAAAAATAACCCTAGCGAAGTAAGAACCGGCCCAACTGCCGATGAGCATTTCAAAATGCACGCCATTGCGCGATTAGTGTTACAAGGCTATATCGATAATATTCAAGCCTCATGGGTAAAAATGGGCCCAGATATGGCGTCAAAAGTGCTACGCGCAGGCGCTAACGACTTAGGCGGTACGCTAATGAACGAGAGTATTTCTCGTGCAGCAGGGGCTAGCCATGGTCAGGAAATTGTCCCTAGGGATATGGTGAACTTTATTCAGCGTGCGGGGCTAAACGCCCATCAGCGCAATACCTCGTACGACGTAGTTACCCCCTACGGCCGAGACAAAAAGCCAGCTCACCAAGAGGCGCTTGTGGGTTCAGAAGTTGCCAAGCCAGTATCTAAAACTCCCAAGCCAGCCATTAGTCCATTTAACGCAGCATCTCACATTCCCGTGAAGGTAAGCGCATGAAGAACATAGTGTTATTCGCAGGCGGCGTAGGCGGTGCAAAAGCCGCAAAGGGCCTGTATCAATCAGACTACAAAGATAACCTAACCATTATTGGCAATGTGGGTGATGACGACGAGTTTCATAATTTATGGGTGTCGCCTGACCTAGACACGCTCACCTACACGTTGGCGAACGAAGTAAATCCAGTCACTGGCTGGGGTCTTAAAAACGACAGCTGCCGCATATTGTCGCGACTTGCTCAGTTTGGATCTAGTACGTGGATGCACTTGGGCGACATGGATATTGCCACCCATATTTTCAGAAGTGCTAAGCGAGCAGAAGGTACTAGCATGACGGCCATCACGCGCCAAATTACTACCCGATTAGGTATTACCGTACCTTTGCTGCCAGCTACCGACGATACCGTGCAAACCCGACTCAAGACCGAAAACGGCTGGGTAGACTTTCAAACTTACTTTGTACATCAACGCTGCGAAGCTGATGTAACTGATATAGCGTACAAAGGTGCAGAGTTCGCCTCTGCCACACCGGAAGTATTAGCCGCCATAGAAGCTGCAGACATCATTGTTTTTGCCCCTAGCAACCCGTTGCTCAGTATTGCACCTATGCTTGCTATACCACAAATTCGCGATGCACTAGCAGCAAGTGAATCCACGAAAATTGCGGTATCGCCACTTATAGGAGGAAAAGCAATAAAAGGCCCTGCTGAAAAGCTACTACAGCAAATGAGCTATACGCCGGGCAACAAAGGCATTGCTGAATTCTACCAAGGCCTGTGCGATGTATTAGTAATTGATAATCAAGATGATGGCGACATAGACACCATCGAAAGCTTTGGCTTACATGCGCATTGCACGTCAACCCTAATGAAATCAGACCAAGACAAAGTCACCCTTATGGAAGAGGTTATTTCGGCGGCCACCGCTTATCAACTGGAGGAGCCTTGTGCATAAACTATGCGTTGTTATTCCAATGAAAGACCCGGCGTTTAGTAAGCAGCGCTTGTCACCGCATTTACCTGCCAGTGTGCGTAAAGCCTTAGCAATCAAACTGTTTAAGAAAACCGTTATGTCGTTAAACGGTGCGTTTCCTCAATGGCAGAAACTGGTAGTAACGCCGTCACTTTATATCGCCGATTTAGCCACCAGCTTGGGTTGCAAGGTCATATTCGAGCAAAAAGGCAGTAATTTAAATACCGCGCTTGCCCAAGCTACTGAGTGGAGTATGTCTCACGGCTTTACCCACCAGCTTATTTTGCCTGCCGATATCGCTCGGTTGGATGCAACCGAACTAACGTCAATTACCTCACTAGCCTCAGGAGACACCTCTGTAGTTATTGGCAGTGCCTATGATGGCGGCACAAACGCGCTTTGCACAACACCACCAAATGCCATCGACTTTGCATTTGGTAAAGCGTCTTCTTATGAACATCATCAAGCTGCTATAGAAAAAGGCTTAAAGTGCGTAACGATACAGCCCAAATACCTAAGTCAAGACATCGACCATCCAGACGATCTTCGGCACGTGAATGACGTTATCGACTCTTTGATTGCTTAAGGTAGAAAGTATGCGAGCACTTACCATCAACACAATTGAAGGCCTACCGGATATCCGCGAAGGCGACAATCTTGTGGGCTTGATAATTGAGAAGCTTACCGCACAGCGACAGGTTTTATGTGAAGGCGATGTATTGGTTATTGCCCAGAAAATCATATCGAAGGCTGAAGGCGCGGTTTGCCATGTTGACGATATTACCCCAACGCAAGAGGCCATAGACGTGGCTGAAAAGGTGAATAAAGACCCTCGCAAAGTTACGGTTATTTTATCGGAATCTACCCGCTTGGTAAAAGTGCATAAACACCCTGGCGCTAACGAAGGCATTATTCTTACCGAACATCGTTTAGGTCATATTAGTGCTAACGCAGCGGTTGATGAGTCGAACACCGATAACCCAGGCGAGTTAATTTTACTCCCCAAAGATCCCGACGCTAGTGCGCGAGAAATTGCTGAAAGTCTATGCAAATATTATGGCGCACCAGCCCACAGTATTGGCGTGGTGATAAGTGATACCTTTGGCCGCCCTTGGCGATTAGGCCAAACCAATGTGGCCATTGGCGTAGCGAATGTGCCCGCCTTAAACCCACTTTTTGGTGAATGTGATGCTTGGGGTCGCCCCCTAAAAGTTACAGCGCCTGCCCTTGCCGATGAACTTGCTGCAGCTTCTGGCTTGCTGATGAGTAAACAAGGTAAGTGTCCCGTTATTTTATTCAAAGGGCTTGAATGGGAAAGTAACCCAGACAGTAAAGCCTCAGACCTGTTAAGACCAACCCAAGAGGATTTATTTGCATGAAGATTGCTATTTTAGGCGGCACTGGCCCGCAAGGTTCGGGGCTAGCGAAACGCTTCGCCCTAGCGGGAATAGACGTCGTTATTGGTTCACGAGATGGTGAGCGGGCAGCAGAAAAAGCCCAAGCATTACAAGAATCTATTGCAGCGGCAAGTACCGCCACAACGGGCACCATCAGTGGCACAGATACGATTGCAGCCACATCGGCAGCGGATGAGTTCGTTATTATTTCAGTACCTTGGGCTGCGCATCACGCGACCTTAGATGCAATCCGTCCATTGCTTCGCGACAAAATCGTTATCGATATTGTTGTACCGCTGGCAGAGAACAACCCCAAAGCGGTTGCCATGCCGCCAGAAGGCTCAGCCACAGAATCTGCCCAAGCATTGTTAGGCGATGACTATGCCGTGGTAGGTGCGCTACATAATGTATCTGCTGTCACCCTTAACAACCTTGAGCAAAGCATTAACTGCGACATTTTGGTCTGCGGTAATCAGCTTGAAGCCAAAAATAAAGTCATAGCATTGCTAGATAACTTAGGTGTTCAAAGTTACAACGCTGGCCTAGCAGAAAGTGCCCGCTGTATTGAAGCCATCACCCCCATTTTGATTCGCTTAAACATATCCAAAGCAGTGCCATTTAGCCATGCAGGTATTCGTATCTGCCCACCCGATCATTAAAACGGCGACGTAAAAAACAAGGTAAGCAGCTAGTGATTAGCTACTAGGTATTAGCTGCCAAATAAATTAAGCAAAGAAAATTAAGTAAAGACACGCATTAAACAAAATAGAAAAAGCAGAGGAAGAACTCATGGAATTTGGTATTACATTTAAAGGCTTTGTTAGCCCAGATCGTGCCCGTAAATTAGTAAAAATGGCCGAAGAAGCCGGTTTCGATTATTGCTGGTTTTACGATTCACACATTCTTTGGCGCGAGTCTTTCGTGGCAATGGCTATGTGTATGGAGCACACCACCAAAATGCGCTTTGGCCCCTGTGTGACTAACCCTAACGTACGTGACTGGTCGGTAGCGGCAAGCTTGTACGCCAGCTTGGCGTTGCAAAGTAATGGCCGTTTCGACATTGGTTTAGGCCGTGGCGATTCTTCCATGCGCGTAATGGGTAAAAAGCCTGCTAACCTAGCCCGCTTAACCGAATTCACTCACAAAGTGAAAGCCATGGTGCGCGGAGAAGAAGTGATGTACGGCGAATGCGAAAAGCCGGTTAAATTCCCTTGGGCTACAGGCTATGAACTGCCAGTTTGGGTGGGCGCTTATGGCCCGAAAGCCCTAGCAGTAGCTGGCGAGCATGGCGATGGTGTTATTCTTCAAATCGGCGACCCAGATTTAGTGCAATGGTTTGGCCAACAGTGCCAAGACGCAGGCAACAAGGTTGAGCGCGACATGAGCGACTTCAAAGTTCAAGCGGCTGCACCTGCATACTTTGGTGACATGGAAACCTGTATTGAAAAAACCAAATGGTTCCCTGCCATGGTAGGTAATCACGTGGCTGATATTGTAGAAAAATACGGTACAGATTCAGGCTTAGTACCAAAAAGCTTAACCGATTATATAGAACAACGTCGTGGCTACGATTATTCAAAACATGGTCAAAGCGATAACCCTTACCTAGACTTTATTACCGACGACATCGTAAAAAGCTTCTGTGTATTAGGTGAAGCTGAAGATCACATTACTAAAATTCAGGCACTTAAAAATGCCGGAACCACGCAATTTAATATCTATTTAGACAACGGTGATGAAGAAAATATTATCACCCGTTACGGCAAAGAAGTTATCCCTGCCTTCCGATAAATTTGGTGACTAGCCAAGGGTGAGTTTCACGTAAATTATTGTCATTTAATTTGCGTGAAACTTCGCCCTACGCTATCGCTTTTCCTTATAGCCATATCAATAAACCCTTTACCCTAAATCAGTTCCAACACCATAAAAAACAAACTTTACCTATATATATTAGCTATTTAAGCACCAACCACCTAATTTCGCTTAAATCACCACATTGTTAATATATTGTAAACTTAGGAAAGTAAATGCCACTTAGTTTCATAAATATGAAACATGACTTCGACACATGAATATTTACCCCTTGGTAAAACCCCTTTAGTTTCGTTAGAACAAAAGTTAATCAAATAAAAAACAAAAAAATACTTCTATGTAGTTTGTAGATGTAACAACAACAAGAAGGGAACACATGATGAAATCGAAACAGACGCTATGCGCTTTAGCAATCGGATTAGCACTTCAATCTTCATACACTGCAGCAGCAGATTCGGTGGTACTTGAAAAAATTACGGTTACTTCGCAAAAGCGTGAGCAATACATAAACGACGTAAGTATTGCGGTAACGGCATTTAGTGGCGAGCAAATGGAGTCACTAGGTTTTGAAAGCAGCACTGATCTTATTGCGTTTACGCCAGGTGTATCCCTAGCCGGTGATATTGGTGGTCAACGTGCCATCTTTAACATTCGCGGTGTTGTACAAAACGATTACGCCGACATTGCTGAAGCTCCTGTTGCGGTATACGTAGATGGCGGGTACTTAGCCAGTACACAAGCGCAAACATTCGGTTTATTCGATATAGCCCGTGTTGAAATATTAAAAGGCCCACAGGGCACCCTTTTTGGCCGTAACGCCACTGGCGGTATGGTAAATACCATTACAGCGAAACCTACTGAAGAAGTGGAAGGTTACGCTGAACTCACTTTCGCTAGCTTCGAACAAAAACGCTTTGAAGGTGCGGTATCTGGCGCATTAAGCGATAAAGTATCGGGCCGTATCTCTGTGATGGCGAACCATATGGGTAACATCCTTGAGAACGTGTACGAAGATGAAGCGGCCCCCGACACCCGTGCCGGAAGTATTGGTGGCGGCGAAGACGGTTACAACGACGATACCAAAGCATTTCGTGCACAGTTAAACTTTGACTTAAGCGCTAATTCTAACCTTTTGGTTAGTGCAAACTGGGCCGATACCACAAAAAGTGAAGGCCCTTATCAGGTAGTTAATACCACAGAAGTTAAAGACGCTGCTGGTAATGTTATTGATGTTATTTACGCCGCTGACGATCCTCTAGGCTGCGACACCATTCAAGCTGGCGCTTGTGTAGACGGTAACTTTAACGGTGATCCGTTGCGCCCAGTTCAAGGCGGTGACTTTAACGGTAATATCGACCCTGATGGTAGCGGCGAAAAAGTAAATAAAGATTTCGCCTTTGACGATCAAAACAAAATTAAGTCACGCGGCCTAGCGGCAACTTATGAATATGACTTTGACGACTTCACCTTTACCTCGGTGACCGACTGGAAAAACTTTACCCGTGTTATCGGCCTAGATTCAGATCAAACCGCCTCACCAGAATTGATTTTCCAATCAGACGGCGACATTACCCAGTTCAGTGAAGAGTTGCGCGTAAGCGGCAACACTATGAACAGCAAATGGGTGGCAGGTTTTTATTACTTAAGCATTGAAACCGACTACCTGCAAGGCTTAGCTGCAAGCCCAACGGGCGGTTATCTAGCCGGTGAAGAGCAAAACACGTTAGCCACCATTGATACCGACTCCTACTCTGTATTCGGGCAAATTGACTACGATTTAACCGACGAACTCGTGCTGGTATCGGGTTTACGTTTAGTACGTGAAAATAAGTCGATGGATGGCCAATTGCGTCAAAACGCCAACTTGGTAGACCGTGATATTGAAGTAGATTACGGCATTGATCCATTGGTAGATGTAGCCATGGATAATGATGAAACCATGTGGTCTGCAAAGCTACAGTTAGATTATAAACCAAACTCAGATACGCTTTTATATGCTGGTATTAACCGAGGCGTAAAAGCAGGTAACTTCAACGCGCCTTTAGGCGGTAGTTTTAGCACCTACGACGCCGAAGTACTTCTTGCCTATGAAGCGGGCGCAAAGCTAACCCTTATGGACGGTAAAGCACAGTTAAACAGTAGTATTTTCTACTATGATTACTCTGATTATCAGTCGTTTTCGTGGGTGAATAATGCTGGCGTAGTGTTCAACGAAGACGCGCAATTTACCGGTGCTGAAGTTGAGCTACTATTAAACCCTATTGATGCACTAGACATCATGTTCGGCGTGTCTTACACCGATGCTGTGGTAGAAGATTTAGAAGTAGCTTCAGGCGTATTTGTAGACACCACGCCCCCTTACACACCTGAGTGGCAATCATCAGGTTTAGTACGCTACACATGGGATATAGACAGCGGCAGTGTTGCAGCCCTAGTAAGCGGTTCATACCAGTCAGAAGCTTTCCACAACGCAAGAAACTTTACTGCGCATACCATCGAAAGCCACTTCAAAGCCGATGCACGCATTACCTGGACTGACAAAGAAGATTTATGGAGCGTAGCCGCTTATGTAGATAACCTTACCGATTCAGACCACGAATTAATTGGTTTCGACGTATCAGGCTTCTACGGAAACTCACAAATCTCTTACGCAAAACCACGCACTTACGGCGTTACGGTAAGACGTAATTTCTAAGAAAGACGGGGCTCATTGAAGTGACCCCTAATAGTTGGACTATCCAATTACTGGGGGTCACTTCAGAGTGCGAGGCTTTGGATTTATAATTAAGTTTTGTTTAAATTGCCTAAGACGTTTGATGTTCCTCTTTATAAGTTCTCCGGCTTTAAAATTGCTTTGCATAGGGGGCAACTGTCTGGATTTAATACAACTCCGCCCTGAGCAACTATTGTAAATGGCACAGTATCGCATTTTGGGCAAGTATAAACTGTTAATGTGAATACAACCCAAGCTATTAAACTTAATGTGAATACAGTAATTCCTATGCTCAGCCGTTGTCCCTCAAAACTGTCCAAGGTAAATAGAAGAGGGAGAAAAACACAACTGCAAACAATGGATATTAAAATCCATTTTTTTCTTCTTCTTTGAAATTCACTAGCAATTCCATAAGGCGTCACTTTTACCTGCCTATAATATTTTTCCTCACCATTCGGATCAGTGTATTTAAAAAGGTTATTTGCGACATAAAAGTACCTGTTAAACGTATCTACCTCACCAGTATACCCAACAAGATCATTCGAATAAAACCGCCCGATAACAGGTTCATAGTATCGTGCCTGCATATAAATTAGTACAATTTATAAACCACCAAAAACTTAAGAATGTGTTTTCCCGGGCGAATATATAGCAACATGTCACACCAGTCAATCCTGACATAATTAACCTTGAAAACACCATAAATAGTAGGATACAATGGGTTCACCATAGAATAAATTTGTCAGCATTTAAATAGATATGTCCGTGTCCGCATTGGTTAATAATAGGTTATCTCGTATGCAACGAGGAACACCATTTACAATAGAGAAATTTTATTCTCTAGGCTCTGTTACGGCTGTCCAAAAGGCAATGAGTAGGCTTACAAAAGAGGGGGAAATTGTTCGAGTAGCAAAAGGGATCTACTCTCGACCGAAACCACTAGCGGCCCTCCCATCTATTAAAATTACAGCTAAAGCTGAAGATGTTGCTATAACTTGGGCTAAGGCTAATCACTACAAGATGGTTCCTCAGGGGCTAGAGTCTGCCTACCGATTAGGGCTACAAACTCAAGCTCCATTAAAAACAGTGTTTTGGAGTTCCGGCCCTTCACGTGTATTTAAAGTAGGGAACGAAGAGGTTCAGATCAAACATACTGCTAATTTCAAACTTAGATGGCAGCATCGGCCTGAAGGAGAGTTGTTACGCGGTTTAATGTTCGTATCTCCTGAACATACTTCGATGCAACAATTGAGTACAGCTCTCAAACGTCTCAATATTTCACATGAAGAAAAATTGGTAGTGATAAACAAACTGCTCAACAACAGCAGCTTAAGGACTTGGAAAAACAAGTTATCTAGCATAAAGCAGACCTTGACATCATGAACTTATTTGAACTTTATACCGATAATAAAAACTATAAAGATTTAACTGATATATTCACAATTGGCGCACAACAGCACCCAGTCGGCTTACCTGCAAACTTTTTAGAGAAAGACATTTGGGTAACGGAGATACTAAGATTACTCTATGATGAGTCATTACTAGGTAATCTATCAGTTGCATTTAAAGGTGGAACCGCTTTAAGTAAATGCTGGAGTGCAATTTCGCGTTTCTCTGAAGACATCGACCTTTCAATTCACTGGGCTGACTTATCTGGTCTCTCTGAAGAAGATGAATTAAAAGCATGGCAACAAAGCACCACATCAAAAAGCCAAGCAAAAAAATTCAGAGATAAACAACAAAGTCTATTGGAAGACTGGAGTAATGAATTTTTAGTGGGTCTAAACCAAGAATTGGATAAGTACCAGATTGAAGGTTTATACGCTGAAATTGAGCCAGGTAGCAGAGGTGAAAAAATAGATATTCACTTCCCACGAACCACTCGTGGCTCGAATGATTACCAGCTCGATCATGTTTTGTTAGAATTTGGCGGTCGTAACAGAGGAAAACCTACGGAAACTTTGAATGTCGAGACTTATTTATATCAATGTCCAGATTTGAGTAACTTGGAATTACCCAGAGCCAATGTTAAAGCTTTCCAACAGGATTACATATTATGGGAAAAACTAACGGCTCTTCATCAATTTTCTACACAAACAAAAGAGCCAAACCCTGTCAGGTTGGCTCGTCATTGGTATGATGTTGATTGTTTACTACAAAACAAATTTGCAGACCCGCTTGCAACAACTGAGGCTATGCAGGCTGTTATCGAAATGAAAAAGCACAGGTGGTCCACTCCAGGCGTCGATTTTGAAGCTATTTTAAGCGGTGGATTGCGACTAATTCCTGATGGTGAAAGATTACACGCAGTCAATCAAGATCATGTAGAAGCTATCTCTGGAAAAATGTTTTTTACAGTTCCTGATGAGTTTGAGCATATCGTTTCTCGTTTGACCAATGCACAAAACTTGTTCAACCAGCATACTAGACAATCAGAAACGACTTCAAAATAATCCACTAGCGCCCTCAGCAGAAGGGTGTGTTGCTTGATAAACTTCAAACAGCTTTTTACGGCTAACACGCTTCCCCTACCACGCTAAAACAAGGCTTGAAATTTTATTTTCTTTCGCTTTATACTGATTACAGTTACTTGTCGGAGTGCTCAACTGAATTAATCCAGTGAGCTGAGACCGCGAAAGCGGGATCCGTTGAACCTGATCAGGCTAATACCTGCGAAGGGAACAAGAAAGTACAAAGTGGTAAGTCGTAAATAGTAAAAGTTAAACTATGTGGTATGGCATGAATTTGTCCTTCAGGATTTTGCATGCAATACTGGTCATGCTTTTGCGCCCTTTGTATTCTCTCCTCCACTCCTGACAAGCATTTTATAACCTAAACTAACAGGCGAAAATGCTATGTCGACTCGACGCGAACAGCGCCAACAGGCGCAAGACTTTATTAATCAATTGGCCGGTGAGGCCTACCCTAATTCTACTCGTCACTACGAAAAAGGCAGCCGCGACGATATTAACGTTGCCATGCGACTGATTCACCAGCACGACAGCTTAATTGGCGGCACCGAAGAAAAGCCTATATTTGAAAGTAACCCACCCATTGGGGTTTACGATACTTCCGGCCCTTACGGCGACCCAGACGTTACCATTAACGTGCAAAAAGGGTTGGCGCCGCTACGAGAAAACTGGATTAAAGCCCGCGAAAACACGTACCAGCTTGAAGGGGTATCGTCGCACTTCGCGAAGCAACGTGAGCAAGATATTGTCACTGAAGATTTTCGTTTCACGCGCACGCTGAAACCACGCAAAGCCCTAGAAGGTAAAAACGTGACACAGCTGCATTACGCTCGCCAAGGCATTATCACGCCCGAGATGGAATACATTGCCATTCGCGAAAACATGGGCCGCGACGCACTAAAAGACAGCCCGCTAAGCAATCAACACAAAGGCGAGCACTTCGGGGCTAACCTGCCTTCAAACATTACCCCTGAATTTGTTCGCCAAGAAGTGGCAGCTGGTCGCGCGATTATTCCCGCGAACATAAATCACCCTGAACTAGAACCTATGATCATTGGCCGCAATTTTTTAGTCAAAATTAACGCCAATATTGGTAATTCAGCGGTCACCTCGTCTATTGAAGAGGAAGTAGAAAAGCTAGTGTGGTCTACCCGCTGGGGCGCCGATACGCTTATGGATTTATCCACCGGCCGCAACATTCACGAAACACGCGAATGGCTGCTTCGTAACAGCCCAATCCCTTTAGGTACTGTGCCCATCTACCAAGCCCTCGAGAAAGTAAATGGCGTGGCTGAAGATCTTACCTGGGAGTTGTTTAAAGACACCCTTATCGAGCAAGCCGAACAAGGGGTAGATTACTTCACCATTCACGCAGGCGTATTACTTGAATACGTGCCACTTACCGCAAATCGAGTAACGGGCATTGTGTCGCGCGGCGGCTCTATTATGGCCAAGTGGTGTTTAAGTCATCACAAACAGAGCTTTTTGTACGAACGATTCCGCGATATTTGTGAAATTTGTGCCGCTTATGATGTATCGCTTTCTTTAGGTGACGGATTACGCCCAGGCAGCGTAGCCGATGCAAACGATGAGGCACAATTTTCTGAACTTCGCACCTTGGGTGAGCTCACTAAAATAGCCTGGGAATACGATGTTCAGGTTATGATTGAAGGCCCAGGGCATGTGCCAATGCACATGATCAAAGCCAATATGGAAGAGCAGTTAACCCATTGCCATGAAGCGCCTTTTTACACATTAGGCCCCCTAACTACTGATATCGCGCCAGGTTATGACCACTTCACGTCTGGAATTGGTGCCGCTATGATAGGTTGGTACGGCTGCGCCATGCTTTGTTATGTTACCCCTAAAGAGCATTTGGGTTTGCCCAACAAAGAAGATGTTAAGCAGGGGCTAATTACCTACAAAATTGCGGCACATGCTGCCGACTTAGCGAAAGGCCACCCCGGTGCGCAAATTCGCGATAACGCCATGTCGAAAGCCCGTTTTGAGTTTCGTTGGGAAGACCAGTTCAACCTCGCATTAGACCCCCATACCGCCCGCGCTTATCACGATGAAACCCTGCCCAAGGCCTCGGGTAAAGTGGCACATTTTTGTTCTATGTGCGGCCCCAAGTTTTGCTCTATGAAAATTTCTCAAGAAGTGCGAGATGTAGCCAAAGCTAATCAGGAAGCTGCGCAACAAGACAGTGCTCTTCAAGAAAAAGCACTGCAAGAAAAAGGCATGCAAGACATGGCTACCGCCTTTAATAACTCTGGAGCTGCGCTATATCACGGTGCCGATACCAAGGTGCAGCTGCCGTGATAGAAACAACAAGAGGCTTATTTAAAGCAACACAAGCCATGAGCGAGGAACCCGTTGTATGGGCTATTGGTGGCATAGATACAAGTGGAGGCGCGGGTATAACCCGCGACGCCATTACCCTTGCTGATATAAATGTGCATGCATGCGTATTAACCACCCAGGTCGCAAACCAATCACATTCGATAATGCGAAGCGCATCCGCGCTAAGTATCGATACACTCAATGAACAATGGCAAGCACTCGAAAGCGACCTTCCACCTAGGGCAATAAAGATTGGCGCTATTGCAAACTCTGCTCAAGCCCTATTTTTGTGTGAGCATGTAGTAAAAATAAAACAGTATAAAACCGCTAACTGTTTTGTCGTTTGGGATCCTGTATTGGTAAGTTCGTCAGGAGGCGTTTTAGGTGAACTCAGCCAACATAGTATTGATACGCTTATTGCGACTGTGGATGTTGTAACCCCTAACGTGAAAGAGTTAGCACAGTTAACCGGCTGGCCTGTGCACTGTGAAAAGTCTCTATTAGCCGCGGCACAAGCGCTTATAGCCCGTGGGGCTCAAGCTGTTTACGTTAAAGGCGGCCACGCCCACTGGCAAAGTACAGCAATTGATACTTTCGTGTCAGCGCAGGCGATTCGAATTTTCCAACAACCCCGAGATAACATGGGTAACCTTAGAGGCACAGGTTGCATGTTTTCCAGTGCATTAGCCGGTTTTGTGGCAAGTGATTATGATATTCAAGATGCGCTAACCCTTGCTAATGCATACCTGCATAAAGTGCGTAACGCGTCGGTATTTTCAAGCAGTTCTGTCTGTTCTGCCGACCAAATTCATTGCGCAGGTTTAGTTGGCTTTCCTTTAACGCCGGTACACTATCCTTCTGTCCGCTATGGTGAAAATGACCCTGTTTGGCACAAAACCCCGATGCAATTTCCTAAATTAACCGACACATCACTAGGGATATACCCAGTGGTTAGCGATGTATCGCAATTGGAGGTACTGGTAAAAGCAGGCGCCGCGATTATCCAATTGAGAATAAAATTTGGCACTGAAGATTCCAAGTCGATACAAATAGCGAAGGCTGTAGAGGTAGTAAAGAACACACCCTGTCAGTTATTTATTAACGATGACTGGGAATTAGCCATCAAGCATGGTGCCTACGGCGTACATTTGGGGCAAGAAGATCTCGAAACGGCGAATTTACAGGCCATTTCCCGTGCAGGGCTTAGATTGGGTGTTTCTACCCACGGTTACTGTGAGCTTCAACGCATTAAAAGGCTAAGGCCCTCTTACATTGCACTCGGTCATATCTTTCCCACCACCACAAAAGACATGCCGTCCAAACCACAAGGGCTCGATCGCCTTTCACGTTACGTTCGGCTTTGTGCAGATATCCCTACGGTGGCCATTGGCGGTATTAATTTGTCACGAATTAACACGGTAGCCAGTACTGGCGTGTCGGGTATTGCCGTTGTGCGTGCCGTTACACAAGCAGCGGACCCCGCTGCGGCATTTCACGACTTGTTAAGGCGGATGAATGATGCCGAAGATAATGGCGAAGACAGGGGAGACAGAATTGCCGAGCCTGGCGCATCAGTTCAACACGGCCTTAGCTATGAATAGTGTGCACTTATCTGCCGATGACATCAGCCGTTACAGTCGCCAGTTGCTGCTTGATGACATTGACGAAGAAGGGCAAGCTCGCCTGAAACAAGCATACGCTGTTGTTATCGGGCTTGGAGGGCTAGGTACATTAGTTGCGCGTTACTTGGTGGGTGCAGGTATAGGCAAAGTGTTGCTGGTAGATAACGACACTGTTGATAAGAGTAACATCCATCGGCAAGTGCTGTTTAACCAAGAACATATTGGCCAATACAAAACAAAAGCCAGCTATGCCCAATTGCGCCTAGTAAACCCCCGCCCCCAGATTGAATTAGCCGAGATTAAGGCAAATAGCAGTAACTTACCGTTGCTGATAACCGGTGCCCAGTGCGTGCTGGATTGCAGCGACAACATCACTACCCGAAAAGCCATTAATGCCGCTTGTGTTAACCAGCGCACAGCACTTTTTATTGCTGCCGCCAGCCAGTACAGCTGGCAAGCGATAAACCTGCAATTGAGTGAAAAAAACAGTGGCTGCTACGCATGCCTACTTGCGCACACAAGGGTACAAGAAGACTGCATCAGTCAAGGTATTTTAGGCCCTGTGGTAGGCATGGCAGCATGCTTTCAAGCCACACAAGCATTGCTGTACATGGCGAATCCGAAGACAAATATTACGTGGGGGCAATACCACATTATGAATGTGGCCACTGCGCAGTTTCAGTCTTTTTCACTTCCGGCCTTTGAACACTGCGAGGTATGCCAATGTCCTTTATAACTATTTTATTAAATGATGCACAGATGAGCTGCGCCCCAAACACGTCAGTGTTAGCTTTTCTGACTGACCAAGACATAAGCCAAGACGGCACTGCTGTGGCTAAAAACGGCACTATTTTGGCCAAGCCGCTTTGGGATGAAATCCACTTACAAAACAACGATAAGCTTGATATTTTCACGCTTGTAGCAGGAGGGTAAATGCTTACCTTAGCGAATCAAACTTTTTCATCTCGCCTATTAATGGGCACGGGTAAATTTAGCTCGCCAAGCATAATGAAACGCAGCGTAAAAAGTGCCAAAAGCACTATAGTAACCTTAGCCATGAAGCGGCTTTCTGCGCATATTGAGCATGATAATTCCTTAGCACTTTTAAGAGAATTAGACGTTACGCTATTACCGAACACCTCTGGCGCCAAAAACGCACAAGAAGCCATTTTTGCTGCTGAGTTAGCCTATGAAGTGCTCGGTTCGCCATGGATAAAGTTAGAAATACACCCTGACCAACAGCACCTTTTACCAGATCCTATCGAAACTCTACGTGCCGCCGAAGTAATAGTGAAAAAAGGCTTCAATGTGTTGCCTTATTGCCATGCCGACCCTGTGCTTTGTAAGCGGTTAGAAGAAGTGGGCTGCGCAGCGGTTATGCCATTAGGCGCACCTATTGGCACCAATCAAGGGTTACAAACCGCGCCTTTTTTGCGCATTATTATTGAACAAGCGAATGTACCCGTTATTGTTGATGCGGGCATTGGTAAGCCTAGCGAAGCCATGGCGGCCATGGAAATGGGCGCTGATGCTGTGTTGGTGAACACAGCTATTGCTACTGCAAGCAATCCTGTTGCCATGGCGAGCGCTTTTTCTAAAGCCGTTGAAATAGGCCGTAAAGCTTATGAAGCCGGCATGCCTATTACTCATCAAGAAGCCCAGCCTTCTAGCCCCTTAACCCAGTTTTTGGTGCAGGAGTAATTTGAAAATGGGCATTGCAAGCACACTCATGTCGCAAGATTTAACGAATATAGCGCTTTCTATTCAAAGTAAAACCAACAAGCACGTAGAGCAAGCGTTAGGGAAAACCAGCCGCAATTTAGATGATTTTATGGCGCTAATATCCCCTGCTGCCACGCCTTATTTAGAAGAGATGGCCGCGCAATCACAAATGCTAACCCGCGCCCGATTTGGCAATACCATGGGGTTATTTGTGCCCCTATACCTTGCCAATTTATGTGCAAACGAATGTACATATTGCGGTTTCACCATGAGTAACAAAATAAAGCGTACGGTGCTGAATTTGAGCCAAATAGAAACCGAGATAGACGCTATTACCGATATGGGGTTTTCACAAGTATTGCTGGTAACAGGCGAGCACGAACAAAAGGTAGGCATGCCTTATTTTAGTGAAGTGCTACCGGCAATAAGGGCTAAAGCGAGCAACGTCATGATGGAAGTGCAGCCGTTGCCACAAAAAGACTATGAAACCTTAAAGACCCTAGGGGTGGATGCGGTATTAGTTTACCAAGAAACCTATAACCCTCAAGCGTACGCAAAATACCATACTCGGGGCAAAAAGCAGGATTTCTTATGGCGTTTGCAGGCCAGCGATCGTATTGGCGCAGCAGGTATTGATAAAATAGGTATTGGCGCATTATTAGGGTTAGGTGACTGGCGTACCGATAGTGTGATGACTGCCCTGCACGGCCAGCTTATTCAGCAGCATTACTGGCGAAGTCGGGTGGCTATTTCTTTCCCGCGCTTACGACAGTGCGAAGGCAATACCAACGATTCAGTTAATTTATTAACCCAGCAGTTTCCTAACGAAACGCAACTGTTGCAATTGATATGCGCTCACCGTTTGTTTAACCCACAAGCCGAACTGTCCCTATCTACTCGTGAATCGGCGCGATTTCGCGATGGTGTGTTACCACTAGGTATTACCTCTATGTCAGCAGGGTCGCAAACTCAACCTGGCGGTTATAGTGCGCCTTCAGAAGCGCTTAACCAGTTTGATATAGATGACACCCGCGCTGTAAATTTGGTAGCCGCCGCCATTGAAGCAAAAGGGTTGGAGCCGGTATGGAAAGATTGGATGGCTTTTAGTTAGCCATTCAATAAATACCTTATTTTCTGTCACACCCTTTTGTTTGTTTTTGGCCGTTATATATGGCTAAGACATGGCCTCGTCGTGCTATGTAAGCGATGAGTAATACTTATTGTTTCTGAGTGTTAATCCAAAAAGCCCTCTGTAAGCTACTATTACTAAGCAGCTTTGTTTTAACCGTGTGGAAAAGGATAGCAATGAAGAATAACAAACTACGAAGACTAGCGTTGGTTATGGGTGTGTTTACCCTAAGCTCACTTGCCGCGTGCGGCGATCATTCCAACCCAGACTCCCACGAGCACCCAAAAAAAGAATCAACAAAACAAAGTACAAACGCTTCACTCCCAACCACTACCGAATACTTTACTGATGACGTGATTGTTAGTGATGGCCTTGTAGACTGTACATTGAGCGATGGCAGTGAATCTTCGTGTTATATCGTTACTATGCCGGTAAATAGCGGTATAGACGTTGGGCACGACAAAGGGCCGTGGTGCCCGCGTAATATTAACGATACCGCTGAAGACGCGGGAATTTGGTTGAGTGATAACCAAGTATACGATGCGGATGGCAACTTTATAGAAAACCTAGCCACCTTCTATAGTGATGACAATTGGCAGCTGTTTAACCCTGAAACGGGTGAAGTTAAAGTGACCGATAGCAAAGATGCCTGCCTTGCTGCTGCGCGCCCCGATGTTGCCCCCGAATATCAGAACTACTGCGTTGAATGCCAACCTGAATACGCGGAAGATGTTGAACCACAAAAATACCTTATTCCCGCCTACCCTAAAAAAGCATCACGCATTACCCAATTCGACCCTCATGGTGGAGTAGGCCTTGCTTTCAACGGTATTAAGATGGATGCGCCTGCGCCAGTTGATGCCATTTTAGGGGCTTACACTCTTGCCCCCTTTGATGACTGTGGCGGACACGTTAACCCTCATGTTGGGTACCATTACCATGCCATTACCGAATGCTCATCTATTGATACTGCGCTTTCTACCCACGGCAAAATGTTAGGCGTAGCACTAGACGGTTTTACTATTTTTGAACGTAAACTCCCTGATGGACAAGTACCTGATGATCTTGATGACTGCGGCGGGCATGCTCTAGATGGAAGTAGCGTTGATAAAGAGAAAGAGGGTGACATCGGTTACCACTACCATGCTGGCGATGCCGGAAGTAACCAAATTTTAGCCTGTTTCAGTGCACCTCAAGGTTGCGCTATACAGGGTGACAGTATGCAGTGCGATACCAAGCGAGGTGGCCCTGGTGGTCTTGGTGATCATCCTCCTGGTGGCCCTCCTGGAGGTCTTCGTGATGATGGCCCTCCTGGGGATCTTCCACAAAATAAGCGCCTTCCTAGTGACGCATCTTAGTAGAAAAAAGCATTAGTTTTTCTAACGTGAAAATTTAATAAATGTTTTTTGCGTTATGCTTATTTTGCCTCTACAATCCGCGCAAATTTTAGCCAAGCCTTTTTATACTCAAAAATTCAGGCTTGGCTTATTTCGCTACCGCACTTAGCGGTGAATGCACTTTTATTTTTATTAAAAAATAACCCCCAAGTAGGACAAGTCGTTGGACACTGTAGAATTTATTCAAATTCGGAGATTTATTGTAAAGCTTGGCAAAATGCTGCACAAATACGGCACGCCTGCTTTTCGACTAGAAGCTTACTTACTAGAAGTTGCGACCTACTTAGGCGTGCACGCTTCATTTATTTCCACACCGACTTCATTAACTTTTGTTATTTGGAGTGACAGACACGAAGATGAATATAATCATGCTTCTCGCCTACTTCCCGGCGACCTAGACATGAACGCGTTATCACTTACCGACGAGCTTGCAGGCTCACTACTAAACGGTGAGCTTACTCTAGCAGCAGCCGATAAACGCCTTGATGAAATTGATGCTATGGGTAGCCCCTATGGGAAATGGCTTACGGGTGGCGCCTTCGGTATGGCTACCAGCGCCTTTGCCATGCTAATGGGTGCAAGCTGGGCTGAAATTGGTTGGTCAGGTTTACTAGGCTTACTTGCCTATGTATGGACGCTGTGGTCCGAGCGTTCTAAGCGGGTTAATTTAATGCTAGAACCGGCTACCGCTTTTATTGCTGCCCTACTCGCGTGTGCTATTGGTACTTACATCGACCCAGGGATTAACATTCCTCTTATTGTACTTTCCTCGGTAATAGTATTTGTTCCTGGGCTTGCCCTTACCATGGGGCTTGCCGAGCTTTCGTCCCGCAATATGGTATCGGGCACTGCTCGCACCATGGATGCCGTAATGCAGTTGTTTAAGCTTTATTTCGGTGCTTTTTTAGGCGTATCGGCAGGCTTTAGTTTATTTGGCGAGAACGTATACCAACCGGCTGAGTCTTTGCCTTATTGGGCAACGTGGTTATCGGTATTTCTATTATGTTTAGCGCTAGTGGCTATTTTTCGCACCCGGGTTAAACATATTCCATGGGCCATGGCGGCGGCCTTTATTGCATACAGTGCCACGGCGTGGAGCTCTGATTACATGAGCCCCGGATTAGGCGCATTCGTGGGAGCCTTCGCCCTAGGGCTTTTTGCCAATGCTTTCACCCGCATTGCAAATCAGCCTGCTACCATTGTGGCTATGCATGGGCTAATTGTATTGGTGCCGGGGTCTAAAACTTATATTGGGTTGAACTCGTTTATTTCGGGGCAAGACTTTGTACAAGCTGATCATTTAGGTCAAGAAGTGTTCTTGATTTTTATGTCGCTAGTAGCAGGGCTTATATTTGCTAACGTTGTAATGCCAACTAAAAAAGCCCTGTAGTGCGGGGGTAGTTTAGCAAGATACATCGACTTTTCGTCACGTATTCATGCTTGTAAAAGGTATCATTTGGAAAATAACAGCGTTATGAATAACGCTGTTATTCGCCCTATTTTAATAGCTTCATTAACGCCTTTCCTAAACGCACATTAAGCGCCCCTGCGGCGACGGCTTCAGCGGAATTCTCCATAAATTTTGCACTTAACGAACCGCCAATTTGATTGGCTACTTCATCGGTAGCCAAGTCGAATACCCCCTGTGCGGCAATATTTTGGGCAAGTACGCCGAGTAGTTTCCAATTGCCTATGGTGCCAGGTCGAAGGCCATAAATTTTGGCCATGCGCCTTATGGTACGAAAGCTTATCCACATGACTGCAAAAGTTTGAATTAAGTTATTTGGGCTAATAAATGCCAAGCTTCCTGCGGTAATCGATTCTTTGTTAAGTACTTTTTGCGCTTTTTGCTGCACCGCGTTTAATACCGTATCGTGATACAGCCCCAGCCGCTCTTTAGCAGACATATCATTGTGAAGCTGCTTTTGGTAAATAGCGAAACAGTGCGCAGCATAAGACGATGAGGTAAAACGGCTACCATGGCGTTTGAGTACTTTGTCGACGGTCTCAATGCTATCTTCACCGGTTAACGAAGCGATAGTTTGCCCATCATCAATGGCCTTATTGATTTGCTTATAACCTCGCCATTCTCGAAAGCTCAAATAACTGAAACAGGCCACAAAACCACTAAGTAGTGCGGCCAAAGCAGTGCTAGCAATGGGATGCTCGGCTACGCTTGCCGTAAGCGTGGTGTAGGCATCGAAAACAAAGAAGCCAATAATGGAAAGTACACCTAGCCCCAAGGTTAACCCACCAGTAGAAATACGCGCTTTTGCGCTGTCCATTTGCCATTCGTTGGTTTCAGTTTTTGCGGGCATTGCAGTATCGGGGGGCCTAATATCAAGGCGCTGCTGTACCACTTTGGGGCGATAGGCCGGCGGAGCTGCACTTGTCGGTTTCTCGGTACTTTTATCTATCGAGCTTTGTTCATCTATCGAGCTTTGTTCGCTCATCGAGTCTTGTTTATTCATTGGAAACTCCTTCGGCCAACAAGAACTGGAGTAGTCTGTCCAACCCTCTGCCGGATAGTATTCGCGCCATATAGTCTTGCGGCACTTGGGTGTTCAATACTGGAAAATGTGCATCTGCTTCCATGGCTTTAAGTGAAGCCGGTATCGGTTCAAATGCCGCTTCTACATAACCATTCTCGGCATCTTGATAACGCAGTGCATTTGGCGAGCTGCCTTCATCCGTGACTTGTATTGCCGATACTAAAAAATGCTCAAATTTAATAGGCTTATCAACAAACCGAGCTCTTGCACCTTCAGTAACCTGCTTGAGTAACGATAACAAGTTTTCGCGCTCAGACACCGGGATTAAATCAGCTTTTGTGGCTACAAAAGCCACTCGGCCAATGGCTTCTTTGCGCATAACATTGCGGGCAAACCACCCTGTTTGGCCATACACAAAGGTGTCGGCCAAATGACTAAGCGTTTCTTTTAATTGATACAAATGCTGACGGCTGTGATTTAAACCCTCGAATAAATCCACCAAAATAATTTGTTTATCGGTTTCTCGAAATACAGACTGCTTTAACGGTGTTAACCAGTCTTTTTGAAACGCAGTAAAATGGCTTTCAAATGCTTTGTACCAAGGATGAGATACGTCGCTGGTAATACTCGACGGTAACGGCGCAAACCCTAGCTGCTGCCAATCGAAATCACTTGAATCTAATAAAAAACTGCCAGGTTGTAGTAGGGATATACCATTTTTTTTCGCTATCACTAAATAGTGTCGATAGGCACTTACAAGTTCATTAATATTATCTTGAGTAGGTGATTGCTCGAAGTCAAAGGCATTCACAACGGTTTTCCACTCATTCGCAAAATGCTGCTGGGGGCCGCTGCTTAACTGTGCCCATGCAGAATCAGACCACTGAGCGTAGGTTTTACCTAGCATAGGAATATCGGTTATCCACTCCCCTGGATAGTCGATAAATTCAAAAACAATATCGGTGTGGGGCAAAAGGTGGCGCTTAATACTCATGGTTTGTGTTAACCGCACAACAAGCTTAAACCCATAAGCTTCTTCGGTAGCCTCAGGCCACCGACCTGATGCCAGCGCATCCATGTTCTCTTTGAGAGGGAAAGGCTTGTACCCGTCTATGGGTTCAATCCGCATGAATTCTACCTGTGAAGGCGGAAGATATCGCAACAAAGGCATACAAGCATAACCTTCTTCGCTGCGACTTTTCAGCATGGTCATTAAGCTGGTGAACAACATAGATTTTCCGCTTCGGCTTAAGCCGGTAATGGTAAATCTATGGGTTTCTTTACTGAAAATATCAGACAGGGTTTCCCCTGATGCTGACGCGGCTAAGCGCACCTTATCAAGTAAAGAAGACAAACTGTTTTGCATGAGCCACCCGTTCCCTTTTAGTTGCACTTAACCATACGTGCCTCTACATAATGTGGTCATTAATTGATGTAAGACAAGCATATTGCACGTTTTGTTACAACTTCCGCAATTTCACCTTAATCTAAGTTGACGACTATATGATGCACTGATACATAAGCTTATATGCATATAAGAATTTTTTTACTTTGTGCTTAGTCTTTACCGTTAATAGTAAAAAGGATCATCAAATGAGCAAGTCGTACCCTGATATAACTAAACGCATTTCAGATAACATGAAGTCTCTTCGCGCTGGCATACCCGACACCATGCAAGGTTTTTCAGCTATGGCGAAAGCAGCAACTCAAGACGGCGCCCTAGATAAAAAAACCAAAGAGCTAATTGCATTAGCCATTGGTATTTCAACGCGGTGTGACGGCTGCATTGGCTTTCATGTAAAAGCATTGGTAGATTTAGACGTAACCAAAGAAGAGTTAGAAGAAACACTAGGGATGGCAATTTATATGGGCGGTGGCCCGTCACTGATGTACGCTGCTGATGCCATGTTAGCCTACGAGCAATTTACTCAGGGGTAATATGCATTAACCGAATTTAGTATGCTGGCTTTGGCTAAAGCGCCTTTAGATAAAGCCGCCTTCGCACTTTTGCAATATGCACTTTTACTGAACCCACTAGTGCTGAGCGGTTTTGCCAAACAGCTTTCGATTTATACGGTTTTTAGCTGAGTGCCAGTGATTCTTTGGCAAGGTAGGCGCGTTCTCGATAACGTGATCAAAAGGAATATCAGCCAACTGTACCGGTGCAACATGGGCGCAAAAAATAGTTTCTATAGACGACTGCGCAATACGTTGTAGCGACTTTCGATATTGATTTGGGTGGCATAAGGGGTAAGGTGGTACTAACTCACCTTTTACTTTTACCAATAAATCGGCCACGTACGCTTGCCGCGTAGGTTCGTGCATAATGGTAAGATCGTGGTCAGTGTGCCCCGGAGAATAAAGTACCTTCCACTCGTTAAAAAAGGGCAGATTTTGCTCGTCTTCCAGCAAGATATCAGCCCGCAATACAGGGTTATACCAAATAGACTCACGCTGCTTACCTATGCGGTTTGCTACCCACCACGTCAGGCCCAAATCAATGGCGTGGGCTGCTCTGCCCATTAAGCCAGCATACCAGCTTTTTGCTTTTGGGTGCGCGGCAATAGACGCCCCGGTTAACGCCTTAATTCTTGCAGCGCCACCAGCATGATCAGGGTGCATGTGCGTTACCACAATCAATTTTAGGTCGCTTAAAGGCCGATGTAAGGTCTCAGTAATAAACTGGCTCACCGTTTCTACATCGGCGCGACTACACCCATCTAATAGCAGTAAGCCATGCTCGTGCTCTGCTAGATAGATGTGTTGAATGTAGCCCGAAAGGGTATGGATCTTCATTTAGATTCTCATGGCGTTGAGTTGAACGCTGTCGTTAATACTACGTGGATTGTGGGTGTGACTTATTTTTGTAGCAAAACACGCCAACAATTCGTACTGAAATACTAACAAACATTACACATAACAACCAGATCAAGCAAACAACTGTAATACCAGAGCCTTAAGCCACATTAACCCTGGCTCGCCTTCTTGATGCTGATGCCAGTACAGATGTGTTTCCAATGCGGGTAAGTTGAAGGGCAGTGCCGCGATACTTAAGTTTTCGTCAGCAAGGGCGCTGGCAATAGAGCCTGGTAAGGTTAACAGCGCGTTGGTGTTCGCGGTAACCTCTGCCGCAGCCCGATAATTTTGACAACGCCATAGCGAAGGGCGGCTGACTCCAAGTTGCTGTAGGGCAATCTCCTCTACCGAGGCCCCTTTTATTCGATTCGATACCGTTATATGCCGAGCATGTAAATACGCCTCTGCACTTAGGCTGTTACACAAGGCATGCTGAGTATTCATTAACACAGCGTAGTTATCACGGGTTAGCAAACAGTGTTCAACCGGCGGTGAAATGGGTCGGCCAATGTCTACCACTAAATGTAAATTGCGATTGCTTAAGTCGGCTACCATAGTGTCGCGATTTAGTCGCGCACTGACAATTTCAACATTAGGCGCATGCACTTCAAGCTTGGCCAATAGTGCCGGCAACACACTAAGTTCTAACGACTCTTGCATGGCAATAACGAAACGCTGATGGCTGTGAGCGGGGTTAAAGACGGTAAATTCACTTAATGCACGACGAATATTGGCTAACGCCTCTAGAATTTGAGGTGCTAACCGTTCGCAGGCGGCCGTAGGCAGCATATGATTTTTTTCACGAGCAAATAGTGGGTCGCCAAGAATTTCGCGAAACCGCCTCATAGCGTGGCTAACCGCTGATGGAGTGATATGCAGCGACTCCGCCGCATGAGTCATGTTGCGCTGCTGCCACAAAGCTTCAAACACTTTCAGTAAGTTTAAGTCGAGCTTTTCAAATTGCCGTTTATCTTGCATTAAGGCTTTCCCTTTAATACCTAAACCGCCCCACAACAAACTACGCTGAAAAACAGTGCTAAAGCCACCTATTGAAACCGGCTCTCAACATCACAGCGCAGTGAATAGCATTCACAATACTATCGGACTAGATTTCATTTCATTCATTCTAGTAACTAAACTACGCTATAGCTATCAAATTTATTACCCACTGCTTTTAAGCTACTAGCCATTTGTTAAGCACCCGAGGATAGTCATGGATTTTTCGCATAACGATAAAACAAACGCCCTACTCGAAAAACTTGATGCATTTATTGCTGAACATATCGAGCCCATTGAAAATGAAGTTTATGATTTTCATCATAAAGAGAACCACCACGGTGATTGGAAAAAGTGGAAGCTACACCCTGGCACCGAGGCACTAAAACAAAAAGCCCGCGAGGCAGGATTGGCTAATTTATTTTTGCCCGATGCTGAGCTTGGTAAAGGACTAACCACGCTAGAATATGCGCCTATGGCTGAGCGTATGGGCAGATTTCTTTTCGCCCCTGAGATATTCAACTGTAACGCGCCAGATACAGGCAACATGGAAGTGCTTTATCACTTTGGTAACGATGCGCAAAAAGCCAAGTGGCTTACCCCGTTGCTAGCAGGTGAAATACGTTCTGTGTTTGGTATGACAGAGCCTGACGTAGCATCGTCTGACGCCACCAATATGGCAGCAACCATTATTGAAGATGGCGATGATGTAGTGATCAACGGCAAAAAGTGGTGGTCTACCGGTTTGGGGCATCCCAACGCTGCTTTCACTATATTCATGGGCTTATCTAACCCAGAAAATGACAAACACAGCCGCCATAGCATGGTGATTGTGCCACTAGATACACCAGGAATTACCATAACCCGTATGCTAGATGCGTATGGCGATTACGATGCCCCTTATGGTCATGGTGAAATGCATTTTGATAATGTACGGGTAAGTAAAGAAAACCTAGTGATGGGTTTAGGTAAAGGCTTTGCAATTGCTCAAGGCCGTTTAGGCCCTGGCCGAATTCACCACTGTATGCGCGCCATCGGCATGGCTGAAAAATCACTAGAGCTTGCCCTTAAACGTGGCCACGAACGGGTCGCGTTTGGTAAGCCCATTATTCGCTTAGGCGGTAATTTAGAGCGTGTTGCTGAAGCACGTATGGCCATAGAGCAAGCCAGACTATTAACCCTTCATGCCGCATGGAAGATAGACAACCTTGGCGTGAAGCACGCCATGACAGAAATATCTGCCATTAAAGTGGTGGTGCCTAACATGCTGCAATCGGTAGTAGACATGGCCCTGCAAATTCATGGTGGTGCTGGCATGTGTAGCGACTTCCCATTAGCACGCTTTGCTGCAGGTGCTCGCGCACTACGATTAGCTGATGGCCCTGATGAAGTGCATAAAGGCATGGTGTCGCGCATAGAGCTTAGAAAGTATCAATAAAACAGCCTTGAGCGGATAAACAGCCCTGAGCGGATAGACAGCCTTGAGCAGATAGACAGCCCTGAGCGAATAGACAGCCTTGAGCAGGTAAACAGCCCTGAGCGGATAACCAGCCTTGAGCGTTTATAAATAACCTTGAGCATTAAACAAAAAAAGAGGCCTACTTTTCTAAGTAGGCCTCTTTTTCTTATTCACTCTTCAGTATTAGGTGCTCAAACGAATGGTGTTCACGCTACTCACTGTCTTCGTTCAAACGACTATGAATGAGCTCAAGTTTGGCAAAACTTTTGTTTAACTCTGGGTTCGTCATGACTAACGCCAACACGTGTTCATAGCTTTCTTCGCGAGTTTGTTTGGTTAAAAATTTAATCATTTGGTCGCTAGGTAATCGACTCAAATCAATCCCTGTGCCAGTAGACATGGCTTGGATATACATTGCTCGCGCAGTTTTAACATACCGAGGCTCACAGGTTTTTTTGGCAATTTTGCTGCCTATAGGCCGATGATAAGAACAGAGCACGTCAAACTTCGCCACTTCATTTAATTCATGATACATATCCAAGAAATCAAATTTGGCTTTATTGAATTCACGCTGTAATTGCGGTTTTGTTTTTTGTCCAAGTATTTCAAATTTCTCATACTGTCGAGTTTTATCATGCTGCGCAAATACTGCACTACTAAACAGAATAGAAGCTGCTGTGAATAGGCCTGCTAAGTGCTTTATGGTAGCGCCAGATATAGCGGAAGTGGTGTGTGCCTTCATCATTTGTTCCCTTTTTGATGCGTTAAATTCAACCTAGCACATGTACGATTTATAGGCAAAAAAATAGCTATTGTGCCTTCTGCTACCGCTTGGGGCTTGGGCTCGCGCCTTTCTTGGCAAAACCTTCTTTTTAAGCCATGCTACCCACGGTGCTTTTAAATCGACGTAGGGCAATATAATAAAATACCCCACCAATAAATGTTAGCGCAATAAGTTGAGGGTACACCACACTTAGCCCAGCCCCTCTGTACAGCACACCTTGTGATGCCATAACAAAATGAGTATTAGGCGCAATAAGCATAATGTTTTGAATTAAGTCAGGCATACTTTCTCTTGGTGTTACACCACCAGACAGCAACTGAAGCGGTAATAATACTAGAATCAATAAAAGCCCAAACTGTGGCATAGAGCGCGCGATGGTTGCCATGAATATACCTAAACTGCTCACCGCAAATAGGTGAATAGCCACCGCCAGCATAAATAACCACACATCGCCATTAATGGGGACACCCAACACGTATTGAATGACCAAATACACCGACATGAGTGTAGCAAGCCACACCATCAATAAGGTAGCGGCAATTTTCGATAACATTATTTCACTGCTTGATACAGGCATTGCCAATAAATGCTCTATTGTACCCCGCTCTTTTTCTCGAATAAGCGCAGCGCCCGATAAAATAATCGCAATCATCGTCACCGCATTAATGAGCTCCATCACTGAACCAAACCAGAAACTTTCTAAGGCAGGGTTAAACCGCGCGCGCATGATTAAATCTACGGTATAACTGGTTTCTGACTTGTACCCCGCCACGTAAGCGGCCACCTCTTCGCCGATAATTTCAGTAATATAGCCGTTACCGGTAAACGCCTGGCTAATGCGGGTAGCATCTACGTTAACTTGCACATCAGGTACTGAACCCTTCATTACGTCTTTTTCAAATTCAGGAGGTATCGTCACGACAAAGGTGTACTTTCCCGTATCTAAGCTGGGGGTAACGTCTTGTTCAGAAATAATGACGGGGGTTAAAAAATAGGGAGGCACAAAGCCGTCTATCACCCGATGAGAAAGCTGCGAACGGTCATGATCCACAAACGCAATCGGCGCGTTATGCAAAGACTCAGGTACTGCTGTGGCCGCCGTGTAAATGTTTAAGGTGAACACATAGAAAATGAGCACCAACATCACAGGGTCGCGCCATAAGCTCCATAATTCTTTTACACTAAGATGCAATACATTGTTAAGTTTCATTACTTAGCGTTCCTGTTTCTTAAGTAGCGCCACTGACAACCACAGGGTAATAGGAATGCTGATAGCGATGGCATACACCGCAAAATCTAATGAACCAAAGCCCAACCCTTTACTGAAAATGCCTCGACTGGCTAATAAAAAGTAACTAATGGGATGCATCTCACCAATAATTTTTCCTGCGCCCTCTAGTGCTGAAACCGGCGTGATCATGCCCGCAAATTGTACCGCAGGTACCATGGTTCCTATGGTAGTAAGTAGAATAGCGGCAATTTGGCTGTTGGTAAAAACAGACGCCAACAAGCCAAAACTGGTAGAAAAGGTCACAAACAATAACGCGATTATGGCAAACGCGAAGACATCGCCTTTAAGCGGTACTTTAAAAAAGTACACCGCCATCAGAACCAATAAAATGAAGCTTACAAACGAAGTAAGGATATAGGGCACTTGTTTGCCCAGCAGAAATTCGAGTTTCGATACTGGCGTCACATACAAGTTAATAATTGAGCCTAGCTCTTTTTCTCGCACCACGGCTAACGAGGTAAGCAACGCCGGTATCATCAATAACAGCATTGGAATAACCGCAGGTACAATGGCAACTAAGCTTTTAATATCGGGGTTATACAAGTAGCGCGATTGCACATCAATCAGCGAGGTAGAAGTGGTCGTGCTCATTTGAGAAGCTTGTTCTAACAACCAGGTTAAGTGAATGCCTTCAACATAGCCTTCAATAGTTTCGGCTCTAGAAGGCATAGAACCATCTATCCATGCGCCAATTTGTACGTTCTCACCTTTATGGAGCTTTTGGCCGAAGTCCGGCGGTATCTCAATGGCCAGTGACAACTCGCCACTTTTCATTCGCCGGTCCATGTCTTCGTAACTGGTAATATCAGGCTGGGTGACGAAATATCGTGAACCTGCAAGGCTATTGGTGTATTGCTCACTGATGGCAGACTTGTCGCGGTCGAACACCGCATATTGTAAATCTTCTACATCCATGGTTATGCCGTAGCCAATGACCAGCATCAATACGATAGAGCCTAAAAATGCCATGGTTAAGCGGATAGGGTCGCGCATTAACTCCAGCGTTTCACGGGTGGCATAACTCATTAAACGTTGTAGCGACTGTCTATAGCGGCTCTTTTGTTTTGTAGCCGCAGGCACTGCACGGGTATCTTCTTTTTCTGGGCTGGCTTCTTGTCCCGCTGAAGAAACACCTTTCTTCAAGCTAGCCTCTTCGCTTTGCACATCATCTTTACTTGGCTGCGCGGCTTCTAAGTAGTCGATAAACGCTTCTTCTAAGCTCGCAGCTTGCTTGTGGGCCACAATGGCCTTAGGTGAATCAGTTACCAGCACTTTGCCAGCGTGCATAAGCGAAATGCGATCGCACCTTGCCGCTTCGTTCATAAAGTGTGTGGAAATAAAGATAGTCACACCATCTTCTCTGGCCAAGGTGATGAGCAAACGCCAGAAATTATCCCTCGCGATGGGGTCTACCCCCGATGTGGGTTCATCTAGAATCAGTACTTCAGGTTTGTGTACCATGGCCACCGCCAACGACAACCGTTGACGCAACCCTAACGGTAACGATGCGGGCAACGCATCTTTGTGATGACTTAGTGAAAAGCGCTCAAGCATCTCTTGTACGCGAGCCTCACGCTGCTTGTTATCTTGAGTATTAGCCTGTGTAAATAGCCGCGCGTGTAGTACCAAATTTTGTTCAACGGTAAGCTCGGTATACAAGGAAAAGCTTTGCGACATATAGCCCACGCGGTATCGCGTGGCAATGTCGTTCGGATCTAATACGCTGCCTAACATCCATGCTTCGCCAGAAGTTTGTGGCAGAAGGCCAGTCAGCATTTTCATGGTGGTAGATTTACCGCAACCATTCGAACCCAAAAAGCCAAATATCTCGCCTTTTCGAATAGAGAAACTGACGTTATCAACCGCAGTAAAATCACCAAACTTCATGGTGAGACTTTTCGCCTCTATGGCAATAGGCGCGTGAGCGCTTTCATCAATAGGGGTTATAACCACGGGCAAGTGGTTACGTTTTATCGATTCGGGCAATAGGGCAATAAATGCCGACTCTAGATTATCCGTTTGGGTTTTCGCCAGCAGTTCTTTCGGCGTACCTGTGGCTAACACCTTGCCATCGTTCATGGCAATAAGATGTTCAAATTGCTGCGCTTCATCCATATACGCGGTGGCAACCAGCACCGTTAGATCAACCTGCCCTTTTCGAATATCCGCAATTAAGCGCCAAAATTGACTGCGCGCTAACGGATCTACGCCGGTAGTAGGCTCATCTAAAATCAGTAATTTAGGATCGTGAATAAGGGCACAGCATAAGCCTAACTTTTGCTTCATTCCACCAGACAGCTTGCCCGCAGGGCGAGATAAAAAAGGAAACAGCCCAGTACGCTTAGTTAAATTATCGATACGTTTGCGGCGTTCGGCGCGTCCGTGCCCAAATAGCTTGGCGAAAAACTGTAAGTTTTCTTCAACCGATAAGGTGGGATATAGATTCTTGCCCAATCCCTGTGGCATGTAGGCAATATCCGCACAAATGGCTTCTCGGTGAGCCCGCTCACGCATGTCGCCATCAAGGACATTAAGCGTACCTTGCTGCAACGCCCGTTCACCAGCAATAAGCGATAAAAGCGTAGATTTCCCCACGCCATCAGGCCCAATGAAACCTACCGTTGCACCGCGCGGAATGTGAAGTGAGATGTCTGCGATGGCGGTAGTTGATTTGTAATGAACCGTCAGACCTTCGCAGGTAATGACGTCTTTCATAGCGCAACCAATTCAGGCACATCACTTGGCCACGCGGCATCATCATCAAGCTTAACCCATACCACGCCAGGCAGGCCTGTCTTCACTTTTTCAATATGCTTTTGCAGCAAGTCTTTTGGAATTTGTGCTTTTACCCGGAACATCAATTTTTCTCGCTCACTTTCAGTTTCCACTGAACGAGGCGTAAATTGGGCGACATCTGCCACATAAGAAATGCTGGCGGGAATAGAAATATCAGATGCAGCATCTAAAACAATACGTGCTTCAGAGCCAATAGAAAGCCGCCCTACTTGGGTAGCAGGCAAATAGAACGTCATATAAACATTGGTTAAATCCACAAGGCTAAGTACACGCCCGCCTGCAGCAACCACTTCACCAGGTTGCACAACACGGTATTGAATACGCCCGTTGCGCGGTGCTTTTAATAACATATCGTCTATTTCAGATTCAATTTGCGCGATGGTGGCATCGCTTGCCGTTACCGCCGCTTGGGCTGACAAGTACTGAGATTTAGAGGCTTCAATGGTAGCATCTGCGGCAGCAAGTCTTGCCGAAGCAGCATTCACTGCGGCCTTTGCACTTTCTACCGTGGTTAAGTTATCTTCGGCTAGCTGTTTCGAGACCGCACCGGTTTTTGATAATTCATTGGTGCGTCTTGCATGGGCTTCTGCCGCTTTTAGTTCCGCTTCGGTTTGAAGCAACGCGGCCTGTAAAGCCACCTTTTCGCTCTCACGCTGTGCAATGGCCATGTGCGCTGCGGCTACTGCACTTTGCGCCTGCACGCGCTGTGCATTGGCTTGACGAAGTTGGCCTTGAATAGTCGTGGTATCAAGCTTGGCGACTAGCATTCCCTCTTCTACTTGCTCGCCTTCATCTACAAAAATAGCTTCTACTCTTCCTGCCACCTTGGCAGCTATACCGATTTCAATCGCTTCAATTCGGCCATTACTCGACACCACATCTTCTTGTTCGGCGTCACCGAATAAGGCGTTATAGCCAAGCACTAACAATACCATCAACAAAAGAACTAAAACGAAGGGGGTCTTCTTCACTGTCTTCACGGCAACGCTTCCTGTGTAATGAATCTCGCTGTATAAAAAGCGCGAGTGTTTTCACGGTGTGGGGAACGAATAAGTTACCCCTGTGATTTAATCAATTATTTGGCTTACTAGATGAACTACCCATTTTACCTATTGGGAAAGAAGCATCTTTGTTCTAAATCAACAAAACGTAGTGTTGAGCTATTAGTAAGCTGAAGTTTATTAAACAGATGTTGCTTAGAAGCGTAAGCGAGGATATTTGTATGGAAAGTAAAAGAATATCGAACCTGATAAAGGTGCAAAAAATGAAAGTCGCCTCTACCTTTCTTGCACCTTTTTTACACCTTGAATAATCAAGTTTTAAGCAAAGCTTTTTAGCTAAAATCCTAAAGATAGAAGCGTTGAGCTAAAGGGTTTTGATAATAGAAGAAAAATCTAGCCCACCGTTTTCTTGTGCTTGTTCACAATACGCCCGATATAACTCGGCAGCTCTTTCTCCCATAGGCACTTTTGCTCCCACAGACTCAGCGCCCTGCATGGCTAAGGTTAAGTCTTTCAACATAAACGCGGCGGCAAAACCACCGGCAAAATCATTATCTGCAGGGCTAACTGGCCCTACCCCTTTTACTGGGCAGTAGCTGGTCATCGACCATGTTTGCCCTGATGCATTCGAGGCGATATCGAAAAATACTTGTGGATCTAAATCTAGCTTTTCAGCTAGTTGAAACGCTTCACAGGTAGCAATCATGCTGGCACCTAGCAGCATATTATTGCAAATTTTAGCGGATTGCCCTGCCCCACATTCTCCCGCATGAATAATTTTCTTACCCATGGCTGAAAGTACTTTTTCTGCCTGTTCGAAGGCAGTGTTTTCGCCCCCCACCATAAAAGTAAGGGTACCGCCGCCTGCAGCCTTGGTGCCGCCAGATACTGGCGCGTCTACCATAAGCAAGCCCTGCGTTTTTGCCATGCCGCCGACTTCCTTTGCAGTGGCCACATCTATGGTTGAACAATCTAACAGCAAGGTACCTGATTTTGCATTGGGCAATACGGTTTCTTCGTATATGCCCTTAACGTGTTTGCCAGCCGGTAACATGGTTACCACTGCATCGCAGCACTCTACGGCTTGCTTAGCAGACTCGGCTAATTCACAACCATTCTCTTTTGCCATGGCCATAGCATCACTACTTAAATCAAACGCCAATACGCTAAACCCGTTTTTCACTAGGTTTTTAGCCATGCCCGAGCCCATATTACCTAGGCCAATAAACGCAATTTTTTTAATCATCATTCACTCCAGATTTATGTCGTTGAACTCGGCCTATTCCATGGTAGGAATAACAAACGCATTGTCGTTAGTATCAGAACCATCAGGCCATCGCTGGGTAACGGTTTTCACTTTGGTCCAAAATTTAACCCCTTCCATACCGTGCTGATTGGTATCACCGAAGGCCGAACGCTTCCAGCCGCCAAATGTGTGGTAAGCCACAGGGACCGGAATGGGTACATTGATGCCTACCATGCCCACGTTCACACGTTGCGCAAACTCTCTGGCGGCATGGCCGTTTCGGGTGTAAATAGCCACACCATTACCGTATTGGTGATCGCTTGCCAGCGATACCGCGTGGTTAAAGTCGGTGGCGCGCACAATTTGTAGTACTGGCCCGAAGATTTCTTCCTGATAAGAGCGCATATCTGCCGTTACATTGTCGAACAATGTGGGCCCAATGAAATAGCCGTTAGTTTGCTGAGGTATTTGCGACGTGCGGCCGTCGTAAATAAGGTTCGCGCCTTCTGAAATGGCTAGTTCAATGTATTCTTCAACCCGTGATTTATGGGCAGCGGTTACCACAGGGCCGTAGTGGGCCGACTCATCTTCAGAGTGACTTACTTTTATGGCTTTAATGGCAGGGATAAGCTTGTCGATAAGCTTTTCTGCGGTGCCCTCACCTACGGGCACTACCACAGGCAATGCCATGCATCGCTCGCCCGCAGACCCATAGGCAGCGCCCACTAAATCAGCCACCACCTGATCTAAATCAGCGTCTGGCATCACTATGCCGTGGTTTTTAGCGCCGCCCATGGCTTGAATACGTTTGCCGGCTCGTGCACCACGCTCATAAACATAATTGGCAATGTCAGATGAACCCACAAAGCTGGCTGCCTTTACGTCTTGATGATCAAGCAAGGCATCTACCGCCACTTTGTCACCATGTACTACGTTCAATACACCTTTAGGTAACCCTGCTTGCAACATGAGTTTGGCTAGCTCAACAGGCACCGATGGATCGCGCTCTGAAGGTTTTAAAATAAAGGCATTGCCACAGGCAATGGCTACGCCAAACATCCACATGGGTATCATTGCTGGGAAGTTAAACGGCGTAATACCCGCCACTACACCTAAGGGCTGGCGCATGGAATACACATCAATACCCGGCCCTGCGCTATCGGTGTACTCCCCTTTTTGCGCATGAGGAATGCCGCAAGCAAATTCAATAACCTCTAGCCCCCGTTGAATGTCACCTTGGGCGTCAGATAGCACTTTACCGTGTTCGCTCGATAGCAACTGGGCAAGCCTGTCTTTGTCTTGTTCAACAAGGCGTTTAAATTCAAACATAACCCGTGCACGGCGCTGAGGGTTTGTGGCTGCCCATTCCCGCTGGGCTTTTTGGGCTACTTCAACAGCATGATTTACCGTTTCCACGGTAGCCAGTGTAACGTGGGCTTGAACCTTTCCTGTGTTAGGGGCGAACACATCGGCGTGACGCTCGCCTTCAGCAGTATAACCTTTGCCTTCAATAAAATGCGTTATGGTTCTCATGGCCTACCTCAACAACTTAAAAATAAAAACAGATTATTTACAATTTTGAAACCTTGCGTTAAAAACTGCAAGTCAATATAGTTACAGCACAGTGCTGCATTTTTGCAGCAAGTTAAAAAGGTAATCACGTGAACTGGGATGACTTAAGACTGTTTCTTGGCCTTGCTAGAAATGGAAAAATTAGCATTGCTGCCAGAAACTTACACCTTGATGCCACCACGCTCATTAGGCGTGTAAAAAGGCTGGAGACTGCCCTTAATTGCAATTTGTTCGAGCTAAGTAACAAAGGCTATTTACTTACCGATCACGGTAAGCGCTTAGTGCACTATATTGAACATGCAGAAAGACACATTTTAGAAGCGAAAAATGATTTAACCGACGAGCGTCAGGAGCTTTCCGGCACAGTAAGGGTCAGTGCATCGGAAGGGTTTGGTTCTTGGGTATTGGCCCCAGCGTTGGCTGAATTTAAGCAGCGCTACCCCGCTATTTGTGTGGAGTTAGTGGCAAACAGTGGCTTTTTGAATATCAATAAACGGGAAGCCGATATTGCCATTTTGCTAGAAAAACCCACGAAAGGCCTGTTGTACACTAAAAGACTTACCGACTACCGCTTAAATTTGTACATGCACGAAGATCTAGTAGCAGAGCATGGCGCCCCTAGCTCTATCGAACAACTAAGCCCCTTCAACTTGGTCAGTTATGTGCCCGATTTAATTTATGCACCCCAACTTAACTTCATTGAAGAATCGCTACTTTCGCCGCTTCACGCCCTTAAAAGCACCAGTATTAATGCGCAATTTCAAATGCTACGAAACAAAGCAGGTGTAGGTATTCTGCCTCATTTTATTGCCAAAAATGCCCATGAACTACAACCGGTACTGCAAGATAAAATAAACATTACCCGTACCTTTTGGCTGGCAACTCACCGCGATGTAAGGCACTTAGCCAGGGTGAATGTATTTTTAGATTGGTTGAACGATACCGTGCAACAACACGCTGACATCTTTTGAACTAGCCACAGGTTTGCCATGTTACTGTTTTCGCTAAGTTACACCTACATAAAAAAAGCGCCCGAAGGCGCTTTTTAGTGTTCTTTCTATTACATTTTAGAATGCGTAAGTTAGGCTCACAGAACCATTCACTGGTGCACCATAAAAGCCTATAGTATGTAGGCTAGTAATGTATTTTTCGTCAAAAATATTGTTGATGTTTGCACGCAAGGTAAGGTCGTTGGTTACCGCGTAGGTTGCATAGGCATTTGCTAAGAAGTAGCTGCCCTGCTCTACGTTGTAATCGGTGTTGCTGATTTCAGATTGCCATCTGCCGCCTAAGCCAACGGTAAGTGCTGGTACAGCTGGTAGTTCATAACCCAATTGGAAAGTCACTACATCACGTGGAGCCCATAGGTTCGCATCATTGCCCGCTTCATCTTCCACATCAATTGCGGTATACGATACTTGAACACGCAATGCATCAGTAATTTGACCGACCACTTCCACCTCAAACCCTTCAGACTCTACCGTAACACCTTCGTAGTAGTACTGCTGGTTTTCTGGGTTAATACCCGCAAAAGCAGCAAGATTTTCTTGGTCTGCTGTGAAGTATGCGAAGGTCGTTAATAGTGCGTCGTCTAACCACTGCGCTTTCACACCTGCTTCGAAGTTTTTGCCCTTAGTGGGTGCTAAAAATTGCCCCGACAAGTCGTATTGCTCTTGAGGCTGATACACATCTGAATAGCTTACATAAGTATTGATGTTTTCAGTTACCGCATAGGTCGCCCCAACATACGGGCTAGCTTCACTTTCTTCATTGTCGATAGTGGTGCCCGCATTGTTACCACTGCGCTCAAAATCAATTGCGTTGAAGCCCGCAATAACAAACAATTCATTGGTGACGCTTATTTTGGTAGAGCCAAAATAGCGGGTAAGATCTTGTTCAATATCAGAATACAGCACCGCGTCAAACCAGTCTGGTTCGGCAATGGCATCAAATGCATATGGGAACGCTGGCGTTGCGCCATAGGCAGGCGTATTAGCATAGTCGAAACCGTATTGATACATGGTGTCGGAACTAGAGGCATGACTTACACCAACGTTCACTTCATGTTGACGGCCGAAGAGCTCGAAAGTACCAAAGGTACGCGCTTCTACTAAGTTTGAATCTATGTCTGAATCATAACGACCGGGCCAGCCTACTAAACCTAAGCCCGTGTCTTTATCGATAGTACCGTAAGCATAAAACAACTTATCTTGTTCTTCGTAGCCGCGATAGTTGTAGCTTACTTTCACTTGCCAGTCGTTATCGAAAATATAGTCGAATTCAACGAAGGCATTGGTGTTTTCTGTGTCCCACATTGCCCATTCTTGCGCTGTGGTATCACTCACATCCCACTCAGCTTGTGTACCGTCTGTGTAATTAAATACTAACCCGCCCCAATTGTTTCCATCGGTGTTGGCATCTTGGTAAGAGTAGCCCAACGTAATGGTGGCGTTATCGGTAAGTTGCCCATCTACTACGCCATATAAAAAGGTGCGATCGTTCTCTAAGCCATCTAAGTAAGATTCTTTATCTTCTATAGCACCTACAAAACGTGCAGCCCAACGGCCATCTTCGGTTAGCAAAGTAGAGTAATCCGCCTGCAAGCGTTTAAAATCAAACGACCCTGCACTCACTGTCACTTCACCGCCTTCTTCATTGGTGGGGCGTTTACGTACATAGTTTAATGTACCCGATGAATTACCTACACCGGTTAGCAGGCCATTGGCACCACGAATAACTTCAATTTTTTCATAACCGTAGGCTTCAAGCGCACCGGTGACAATTCCCCAGTCGTTAGGTAATCCTACGCCATCAATTTGCGTGTTTTTAATTTCAAAACCACGGGCTGTGTAGTTTGTACGGTTGGTTTCCCACTCTTCTACGTTAATACCCGGTGCAAGTTTAAGTGCATCGTTAACATTGTAGGCACCAAACGACTGCATTAGCGCTTCAGAGATAAGGCTAATTGACTGAGGTGTTTCGCTTAGCTCCATTGTTAAGCCAGTCGCACCGCGACTTACGCGGTTTTGACGTACACCAACAATGTGAATTTTCTCAACCTGCGACTCTTCTACAATTGCAGTATCTGTTTGAGTTTCTTGAGCGTTAATTGAGAAAGCGAGCGCTACAGGGGTAAGCGCAAAGAGTGTGGTCAGTTTCATTGTGTTCTCTACAGTGATTTTGGTTTAGTTTTTAGTCGCAGAGGATTATACGGAAGTAGAGAAGGATCACAAATGATAATTATTAGCATTTACAATAATGCTAATATTTACCTGTTAATAAAAATTGATCAGATTTTTGCTTTCTTCAGAATATAAATAGGGCAAGTTGGTTGGCCAAAGAATTTAGCGCCTTCAGCCATCACTGAAAAAAAATACTAACTATCGGGAAGTCTCGATTTTACTTGGGTAATAAGATCCTGTTTCACCACAGGTTTAACAATATGACCTTGCATACCTGCATCGATACAACGCTTTCTGTCGGCTTCCATGGCGTTAGCTGTCATGGCTAAAATAGGGATATTATCCCAGGTAGCATTTGCGCGAATGTGCTCAGCTGCTTCTACACCACCCATAATAGGCATTTGCATATCCATTAATATTAAGTGAGGTTTGAACCCACTCAGAAGAAGATCTAAACACTCTTGTCCATTTTCGGCAAATTTTACGACAGCCCCTGCACTTTTAAGCATAGCGCCCGCAACTTGTTGATTAATTGGGTTGTCTTCCACTACCAAGATTAAGGTTTTAGCTAGGAGTTTTTCGTTATCTTCAACCTCGGGCTTTTCAGCTAATTCATCGATAGATTGGCTGCACGAAATAACCGTATCGTACAATGTAGATGGTGTGAATGGCTTATATAAAAGGTCGTCGTATAGCACCAAGCTATTTTTATCAAGACTCTCTCTGTTGTGCGAGACCACAACCAAATGGGTAATTTCTTTTTGTTCTTGTTGCCAACTTTCCAGTGCTTCTTTACTGATAACAGTTAAGATTGCTTCATCAATGATAATGACCCTAGGTAGGCTATTCGACGCTTTATGAGTAGTTAAGTCTTCAACACTTTTTGCCACATAGGACGGCCACCCAAGTACAGAACATTGGCGCTGAATGCCGGTTTCTACATTTACATTTTGCGTAAGCACTATGGCCTGATAAGACATAACATCTTGCTCACTTAAGCTGTCTTCTTGCGCTACCGATGCTTTTTTAAGCAACACATTAAAATGGAATTTACTGCCTTTACCCTGCTGGCTTACTACACCAATCTTACCGTGCATCATTTCCACTAACTGCTTGGCAATGCTTAGCCCCAGACCAGTGCCTCCGAATTTAGCATTGGTGTCGCGGCTAGCCTGAGTAAACGCCCCAAATATTTGGTTTGCTTGGTTTTCAGACATGCCAATACCCGTATCTTGAACCTCAAACCCTAGCTGAACGGTATCTTCGTTTTCGTTAAGTAGTTCTACGCTTAAATTCACTTCCCCACGAGAGGTAAATTTGATGGCATTACTAATTAAGTTACTGATAACTTGATTAAGCCTAACGGCATCACCCACAACATGTTGAGGGCATTTAGGATCAACATCAATCCACAGCTCAATATGTTTACCGTAAGCCGCACGCCCCATCATCTTGCCCACTTGATTAAGCAAACTATCTAAACGGAATGGGGCTTCAACCATATCGAGCTTACCGGCTTCAATTTTAGAAAAATCGAGCACGTCATCAATAATTCGGCTTAATAAAGAAAAGCTTGTGATAGCTTGTTCTATATTATCGTTGATTTTTTTATAGTTACGCTCACCCAGTGTGATTTGCAGGAGCCCATACACACCGTTCATAGGCGTTCTGATTTCATGTGACATTCTGGCGAGAAAATCGGCTTTAGATTTTTCGGCACTGTTGGCTTTATTCTTTGCTTTTATGGCAAGCTCTTTTTCCAAGTTCAATTGATTAAGCAGTCGTATTAATAGATATGCTAATCCTATTAAAAACAAAGCCGCCACCGCAAAGCCCAAAGCAATAAAATGCTTGGTTCGCTCCAAATACGCTATAACCTCTGTTGGCTTTTCCATGACTAACCAGTAGTAAGCATCTTCAATGTCAGTGTCGTCAGTATTCCTTTTACCAATAGGAATAATGCCGTGTTTAAATCGACTGGTAAATTTCCTATCTGGCACGTCATCTTCGCCACCATAAAAGCGTTTTTCAAAGCCAGGAAATTGCATACTTACTTGGTTCTTGGGCCTATCGAGCAGCCAACCCCACGCTGCGTTATTCGGTGAAGCTAAAAAGAATCCATCTGGATTAATTAACCAATGCGCACTCTCGGTTTGCAGCTCTTTTAAGCGAGAGAATACTTCACGTAAATCAAAGTTCAGTACGATTAAACCCAAAACTTCGCCATCAACGCGATATTTAGCAACACTTCTAATAGTAGGCCGATAAGGCAGTTCTATTACTCCCCGCTCTTTATTTAAATCTAAGGGCGATATGTAATAGTCTTTTGATGATTCAACAGCTTCAATAAAATAATACCGATCTGCTTTGCTTTGAAGGTCTTGGGTGTCTCGCCAGATAAGGCTTCCGGACGATTTTTCGGCCCGTAGTTGTTCATTACCATCAAGGGCAATATAACGGATTTGCTGCAAACTTGGGTAGGCATCGAAAAGCGCTGACCAGTGTTCAGTAAGATACCGCTTAGCATTCTGTTCAACTAGCGCATCGGTAATTAAAGTACTTTTGCTTTCTTGAATAGCAATGGAACGCGCATCCAATATAACGTGGTTGATTTGACTCTGAAAATTTTGATGCAGGACATCGAATTGTTGGCTGATAGCGTCATGACTAAACCGCTTAGTTTCTATCCACAAGATATTGGCTAATACCGCCAAGATACCTATAAATAATACGCAGAAAATAGAAATAAAGAGTGCTGATTTGGAGACTTTATTGACCACAATGCATCCTTTCGGGTTACTGCAACGGCTATCGCATTATACGAAAGTATAACACCTAAGTCGTACCGTACCGCAAATAAGCTAGCTTTGGCTATTAATGGCTACGTCAATGCTGACACCAAAGTACTTAATGGCCCTAAATCTGATTCAAAATGCTTCCATTACTGCATCTTTAAAATTTTACCTGGTAGCACTGTGTTCCAGTGCGCCATAAGCTCAACATAATTATTGTAGTACTTTCCAATACCTTCAAGGTTGTAACAAAATTCCAGCCGTTCCGCAAACAACTGCTTGAAGATGCTGAACCCGCATGACATGGGGTCGCGGCGTGCATCAATGATTGTAGCACTTGGGCCTATCAATGCCCCCGCCCGTTTAACCTGTGCGCCACTCCGGCAACGTAGAGCCTGCTTGAGGTAAAGTTGCGCTGTAACTCATATGCGCTAATAATTTGACTAGTTAACAAGCAACTAGCAGAGTATAGAGATGCTTACATTAAGCGAAGCCTTATCACTATGATGAATTTAGCGTTCTCTTACCTACCTCTTATTTTGCTAATTACCTTAATGGTAAAAAAGAACCCTATGCCATCTAGCAAAGCCCTACCTTTAAGCGCTTTGGTCGCTTATATTGTGGTGCTGTTGGTATTCAAACAAGACGCAAGGTTAGTGAATGCCAATGTAATAAGTGGCGCATTACTGGCACTTACCCCGCTTTCTATTATCGCCGGCGCGATATTCCTTTTTAAATGCATGGAAATTACCGGCGCTTTAGCTATTTTACGTAAATCGCTAGACGGCGTAAGCGAAAACCCCGTAGCCCAGCTAATGATTGTAGGCTGGGCGTTTATGTTTCTAATTGAAGGCGCCAGTGGTTTTGGAACACCGGCCGCTATTGCCGCCCCCATACTTTACAGCCTTGGTTTTCCCGCCTTACGAGTGGCACTGTTCTGTTTAGTGCTAAATACCATTCCCGTTACTTTTGGAGCCATGGGCACACCTGTATGGTTTGGGTTATCGCTGTTGCAGCTTCCCCAAGAAAGCGTGCGGGAAATAGCACAGCAAGCAGCCCTTATTAACACCATAGCCGCACCTGTTATTGTGATATTGGCATTGCGATTAGTAGTAAGCGATGCCGCCGACATTAAAAAGAACCTGCTTTTTATTCTACTTTCCACCTGCGCATGCACCCTGCCCTATTTGGGGCTAAGCTATTTTGGTGTGGAATTCCCTTCGTTGCTGGGCGGGCTAATTGGCTTAATCATTACCCTGTTGCTAGCGAAATATAAAATAGGAATAGAGGCAGTAAATCGACCAACAGATAATCGACCAGCAGCCACCGAACAAGCCCCAGCGAAAACAGTACCACTAAAAACACTAATAAAAGCCGCGTTCCCGCTATGGGGCACCGTGTTGCTTTTAGTCTTAACTCGCCTGCCGGAACTAGGGTTAAAAGCGCTTTTACAAGCCACCGAACCCGCCTTACACATTAGCCTAGGTTTATTAGGCACTTTACACATAAGCACAAGCTTAGTGGCCAGCTTAACCGACATCTTAAATACCGCGGTAACCTGGAAACATAGCGTTTTGTATATTCCATCTATCATTCCTTTTGCGGTAACAGGCAGCGTAACCTTATGGCTATTTCGCCAACAAGCAGAGCCGAATACCTTAAAAACAGCAGGCCAACAAACCCTAGCACGCATGCGCACGCCTTTTTTCGCCATGCTGGGTGCGCTTATTTTTGTGAACATGATGATGCTTGGCGACAGTTCTGGCCAAAACAGCGCGGCAGTAGCCCAAATAGGTCATCATTTAGCACAAATTACCGGCGCAAACTGGACTTTCTTCGCGCCGCTATTAGGCGCACTAGGTTCATTCTTTTCAGGGTCGGCCACTATTTCTAATTTAACTTTCGCGGGTATTCAAACCACCATTGCCGAACAACTGTCATTACCCTTAACCACCATATTGGCACTACAAAGTGTAGGCGCCGCCATGGGCAACATGGTGTGCATCAATAACATAGTGGCAGTAACCGCTATTCTTGGTTTGCAAAACCGCGACGGCGACATTCTAAAAAACACTTCGCTAATTCTGGCAGTGTTCGCTGTAGTGGCTGGAGGTATGGGTGTGGTGTTGGTGAGAGTTGGAGGATAAAATAGTTAACTCATATTACACACGATCTATCTCGAAATCGTAAATCGGAATATTATTTTTTGTAACTCCAATTTCTCTATCTATCATAATTTCCGCGAGTGTTTCACCGTCTATAAGGACTATCGGTACACATCCTCGTTTAAAAGCGATGTCTTTTGCTTCTCGAGTAAATTCGCTTGTCGTTACGAAAATCCCTTGTTGAAACTCCCCTTGTATATCACCTCTGAACTGCGAGATATCAAGTCTAGATACCTTATTGCCTCTTTTATACCTCTTACATTGTGCTGCCACATGCAGTTGTGAAATACCAACCTCTAGGTGCCCTTTTACATCAACTCCCCCATCCCGTCCTTTGCTAGTCACAGCCATATTTTCAAAACCATAACGTTCTAAAAACCTTTGACAGAAAAATTCGAAATCTTCCGGCTCCAAGCTATAAAGATGATCAATGATATGACGAACCGTATTATTTTTTAACTTTTTAGCTAGCTGATTAATTAAGGTTAAGTCGTCTAGCTTTACTTCCTGAACCTTCCTTATATCGGACTTCATCCCATCGCTTTCAATATTTGAGAATAAACCATCTTCACTTTTCCTGAAACGCTTAACTTTGGCATCACTTATCCAGGATGTTTCAAAACAATGCCGCTCCATCTGAATTCGCAATACACTTAATGGGTCCTTGGCTCCAAACTTATATAGGGAGCGCTCTAATATTTTGGCGTAGACTTGTTTAACAGAGCTGGGAGCGTCGAGAATTCTCAATGCCGTTTCAGCCGCTTCAACAATGGTTAACTTGCTCATATATAGACCTGGTTAGATTTTGTAGCAATTTCAGTAAAGACACTTTGTCTCGTAAGTGGGCTTTAAAGCATAGAACCGAAGTAGCACGCTAGCTTAGTCGCTACCGAAAATGTTGCTTATACTCTAACTATCGATTAACAATAGAAAAAATATTGCCAGTAATGTAGATTAATACAAAAGTCTAAGTACAACCAAATAGTTAAAAACTATATTCGTGCTTAGAATAATTTTAGAGCAGCAAGTGAACCGCTGTGTGTTGTCTAAAGAAATAGGGAGATTCATTCATATGATAGGCAATGTAAGCTTCATCGAGGCTTTATCCATTTTATCAAAATCTTCCCCTTTTGCTGTCTCGACAGAAAACAATGGGCGAAAGACATCCCTTCTTAGCGAAATAAAAGACTACTTGTACATCCAGTCACCTATAGAAGAAAAAGTTCTTTCAACTATCTCTTCATTTTGCAATCGAAACAAAAAAATTCTATTCCTATGCGGAAGTAGTGGCGACGGAAAATCTGAAATCTTAACGCGATGTAAAAAGAAGTTTGATTCAAGAGTCCGCTTCCACCTTGATGCCACGCATAGCTTTTCACCCAACGAAAACGCTATTCAAACTTTGGATCGCGAAATAGAGGATTACCAGTCAGGTGAAACACCTCTCGTCATTGGAATAAATACTGGCATGCTCGCTAACTACGCTGAAGAAGGTGCGAATCAGGCCGTTAAGCAAAGCATAAGGGCATACTTAAATAGAGAGAGTTATAGCGACGAATTTGTCTTCATTAACTTCGAGGACTTTCCGAAGTTTTTAATTAGTGATGACGGCTATCATGCTGAGTTTCCAGAAAAGTTCCTAAAACGAATAACACAGCACGAGGACAATATTCTTCGTCAGCTTTATGACAAAGATAAAGCTAATAAAGATGCTGTAGACAGCAAAAGGCTATTCGCAAATTATGAGCTATTAAGTCTACCTTCGGTTCAATCTGTAATCATCGATTTACTTTTTAAAGCGCGTTTGAAAAAAGACCAATTTCTAACAGCCAGGGCACTACTCGACTTCATTTTCGGCCTCCTTGCCGGCCCAGGCTATTTATTCGACAACCTGTTTAGTGGCGGCGATAACGAGCTAGCAGAAAAAATCGTAGAATTTGACCCTGCAAATATAAGAACTAAACAGATAGATAGATTTATCTTAGCCTTTGAACTGAAATTGACTGATAAAGACTTTGAAGATTTCAGAGAAGAGCTCACGAAAATTGGTATAAGTAGAGTGAAGAAAGCACACTCGTATCTAAGACTTTTCTACACTTTCAAATACGGAGATTACGCCAATAACTACCACGCAAATTTTAGAAGTGATTTTTCAGAGTCACTAATCGAAAAGTACATTCACTGTTACAAGCTTCATCGTGACTTCAATGGTGACAAAGCAGAAAGAGAGCTTTTAAAGGCATTTTATAACAAGATCTTGATCCAAGCAGTTCGTAATCACATAAACCGGAACGCGCCTACTTTAAGTAAAAATCAATACTTAATCGCTGAGCTGAACAGTTATTTACTGACAGCAAAGTTAGATATAAAGCCAGATTACAAATCAATCCAAAACGATAAGCCTCAATCTGCTTCATATTTCCACATTCATTTGAAGGTTAAAGTGAATGATAGTGAAGTCAGGATTAGACCAATACCACTGAACATAAATTTACTTGGCTTATTAATCGATATAGTAAGTGGTTTCAGACCCAACAAACATGACAAAAGCTCTATTGTCATTCTCGACGAATTAGTTGACGACATTACAAAGGTAGCTAATCAATCGCATGATATTCAAATAGTGAAAGGACGTCAGCGATTTGAGCTGCGAAAAGTCGAAGACGATGATATTGAAGTAAGTGAGGTTTAGTGTGCTGAAGTCAGATTTAAAAGTTCCATCGAGCAATAGCCTTAGTACATTTATTCCGTTTCTAAGAACAAAAGATAAACATTACAAATTTTGCTGGAATACTGTTCTTGGGTACTTTGTTCATTCTGCCTACAACAAGGCTTTACTAAATATTGAACTTGATGGATTCAAAGATCTTTGTGAAAAACGATTCTCTGCAATACTTGATGAGCCCAAGTTTTGGTCAGAAATTGAGGCGATGTATTTTGAAAACGAAGAGCTTTTTAAGATTTCACCAGAGTTATTGATGTTTAAAGCAACAAAAGGGGAGATTGATGCTAACAGTAAAAAGCTTGGTGATACGCTCATAAATTTATTAAACGGTTTCTCTGTGGATTCTTCTCCTGAAACCAACTTAAATATTCTTGCAAAAGAAATTAAAGCCGAATTTGATACTTTCTACGTCTCGACAAAAGTTAAACAGCCAGTTAAAGAAACCCAGACCCCATACCTACCGTTTTTAACTAAATGCTTTCAGCAGGATTTGAAATTTCTGAATGCGAGACCAGGTTACCTAGTTGCACAATTTCCTGCCTTAATAGAGCTTTACAGCTTTCTTTACATTTCCCAAATGGCATTAAATATTAAAGATTGGAAAAATGGTGCCCCATCTCATAAACCATGTTTTTTCATCGTTGACAACGAGAAAGCGAGTAGAGAACGAACTCATGTACAGAACTATGGTTATGGGCAATTAGTAGAGTATTTGAATTACCTTTTCCCTTACTTGGTCATGAATGAAACTTTGCAAGAGAAAGGTGAGACAAAACCTTTGTGGTTCCTTTCTGAGGTTATTAAAGGTGACACAACCGCTATCTCTAAATTAAATGAATTTACGGAAGATTTCGGTAAGACTCGTTCAAAGTTTTTCAGAAACCAACCATGTGTCGAAGAACAAACGCTTACTGAAAATGCTATTCAGCAACTACTTAACTTGTCCTACTCGCAGTTTGATAAAAAGAAAGGCACCTTGGAAGAATACAATCAAACTGCAGTAAAAGGTGTTCTTAAAACTATTTGTGCCCCTTTCATTCAAAAGCGCGGCCAAGCAGGTCAGGTTCTTACTTTCAATCAAGACTATATTGTTTTACTCACTAACTTAGCAATCGGTGAAAATGAAAGACTTCGTTTACATGAGTTAATAAAAGCTTTTGAAAGTCGTGGAATATATTTTGACAAACAGAGCCAACAAAATTTAGTGAATTTTTATGAACGCATGGGAATAGTTGAAAGAATGAGTGATAGCGGAGATGCAGTATATGTCAAAAAAACAGTTTGAAGATTTCCTTGTTACTCATTTTAACAGCTGGGCTGAACAAGCTCTGGTTCCCGGTCATCGCTATCAGTTTGCATCTCCAGATAGTACTAGGGGTCTAAAAGTTCACTCTGCATTTTCAAAACAACAATCGAGATATGTCGAGGTAAAAGGTACTAGACTTCCTTGTATTGAATATAAGAAAGCTTCACTTATCCCTGTTTTTCACAATGACGAGAACGGATTTTCAGAAAATTTTATATCACATTTACGTGACGAGATAGCAGCTCAGCCAGAAGAACTCGAAGGCTGCGCCCTGTTAATTATTCATAACTCATCACTAGATACGATAATCAACTCAGCTGAAGACGTAGCCCAGCAAGGGCATGTCTGGAACCCTGAAAATATAAAGCATATGCTTTATCAAGAACTTGACCAAGATGATGAGAAACTCAAAGTTTCTGAGTGCTTACTAGACTATCAGTTCGATCAAATTCTTGATGACAAAGCGACTATGTTTGGCTTTGAAGAGCTTTATAATGCGGTTTCTGATGGCGACCTAAGATTTCCGGAGCTGGGACTATTAAACGACGATGCTATTTTGTCATGGAATAACGAAGAACAAATACAACTTCGTATACAAGAGAATAAAAAACTGAGCGATGAACTAAACTTCATTACAGAGCATTTCCCTAACGAACTTCCTGAAAAGCTTGCTTCTCTAGATTTTAGTGAAACTTTTGTAAAAGAGCATTTTGAAACAGAAATCGCCGACCAGTGGCGTGAAAGTCTCGAGCTTGAGTTGTGCTATCAAGAGCAGCAACAAAATCGTACAAACCTTCTGGAATTGGAAAAAGAGTCGACTCTATCTGGCGAACTACTTAAAAAAGGGAAATCAGATAAAGGTGCAGGGAAAAGAGAGCGACACTTAATCTTACTTCTTGAGCAAGAGCAAACCGAGTTCAACCTTGAATTTACATTTATAAATGGGCGCATTTCAGCGGCAAGCTGCACAATACAGCATAATAAAGATCAGCCATCTATAACGACAGATATCAACAACAGCGGTGGCATAAGAAGCAGAGTAGTATTATCTGGCAGTTTCCACGGAGAAGCGCGGTACTTCTCTCTTCAAGTCAAAACTGACAAACCTCAAGAAGCGCATAAATTCCGTGTATTGGTTCTTCGAAAAGGCGACTTTAGTATAGAGCACTTTGAGCATATATATCTGGTAGACCCTGCTAAAAAATGGATAACACTTCAAACGGACGATCAAGTCTTTCAAGTCAGTGAACAACAACAAACGTACGTTATCACAGAAAATCACCAGACGGTTTCTGCTGCCGACTATGGTACTGTTGATTTTAAACAGCTTGCCTCTGAAAAGGATGAAGTATTTTTCTGTGTACAAGGTGAATACAGTCAACTTTTATTCAATGTTGAAGGTGAGGTATCAACTGAATCGTTAAACCTTCCGCTTTTACTAGATCAAGGTCGTTTCAACTATTTATTTGAAGAAGGCTACAACGGTCAATACAACCGAAATAAATTTAAAGTACTGATAGATGGTAAGGAAATAGCGCCAAAGCAGCGAAGATTAGAACTGCTACAAAATGAAGCGCACCTTTTAGATGAGCGAATCCTTTCAAAACATTACTTTTCAGATGACGTTTGCTTAGACGACATTAGTAGCGATTACCCAGAACTTTTCACTGAATATAACAAGCTTTTCGATTACCTAGTAACTAATAGAACATTAATCAGTATTGCCGGTTGGGAGCAGGAGTTCAGAGAAATCGTAGCAAGGATCGTTGATATATATATCAATGAAATTTCTAAGATTCCATTCGATGCTCCGCTAAGCCAAGCACATAAAAAGTTAGTACTAATAGGCTTTGCTGGGTTTGAAGAGCGAGAAAGCGCCCAAGAATATATTACTCCATTCCACCCAGCAGTATTAGCTTATAACTTGAACGTAGCAAACGCTTTGCTTAGAGATAAACTCGATTCAGGCAGCTTCAAAGAATTGCCCTCGATCACTATAAACCGATTGAGTGCGCAAGGTTTGCTACCATTTATCTATGACCCTACTTATGATTTTTCCTACAACCATGCGGAAAAAGAAAATATATTTTGGTCTAAGTTAATCCCACAGAAAGATAGTAGCTATGACTATGTTCGCTCTTTAGTCTCAGACAAAGTTGATAAGTTTACAGCGGCATTCAAGCACCTATTTATTGCTGGTAGTAAAACAACACTAATTATTAACTCTGTAAATAACTTACATAATGAGGAACTATTTTTAGGCATTGTAGATTATGTGAAGCGTAAAAAAGGTAAAATTACGCGCATTCACGTAAACCTATATAACGCAGAAGATCATTATACGTGGTTCGATAAATTTGCAGACACAGCAAGTTACGATGACATAAAAAATTTATGCGAGTTAAATAAAGGACCGATCAAAGAACAAGCAGATACGATCGTTGACCTGCTGCGCACACGATTAACTTATAGCAAGTTCCAAATCACGGACAATCACGATTCTCAAGCGTACGCACATATCTGTTTCTTCAAAAATAATGAGCGTGTTAGAGCCGAAGATATAAACGTTCTCAAGCAAAAAAGCGGAGTTGTATGTCATGGTTTAATGCCTGGCGAAGCTGCATCTAATAAGCACGGCAGCTTTTATACAGCTTTTGGCTTAGAGGGCGTAAGTACGGAAAATTCTGCACCTCTGAAGCTTATAGAAAAGTACTCAGCACTTATTAAACCAGCTCGCTCAAATCATGTGCAATATACACCAACAAGGGCACAAGCATTAGTGGTAACTGACAGCTTTAAAAAGCTGCTTGATGTTTCTTATAAAAATTCAATTTGGACCACCATTATCGACCCCAAAGTAACTTTAGATTTCTTTGAGGGTGAAAAGGATATGGTACTTATCCATTATTCAGACAACTACACTAACTCTGTCAACTATGATGCCATCACTGTGACTGAACAGACTGACTTGTACCACAAGGTGTTAGATAACGATAACGGCGGCCTTATTGGAGAATTTAATGCATTCAATGGTGAATGGTTACTTAACTTAGTTACCGCAAACAGTAACGAGCGAAAGGAAAAAAGGGGCATTTTAGGCGCATACAAATTTGTTAACTGCCTTTTACACAAGTCTGATATTACGTGGGTACCACTCTCTATCGCAGAAATCATAAGGGTAGCGGGAAATCTTGGCTTAAAAGCAAAAGAAAGTGACTTTTCGCGATTTTCTCAGGGATTCAAGTCTGGGGCTATATCAGATGACGTTTTATTTGTAGGTTTTAAAGAGCACAAGCTTATCCTTCTACCTGTTGAAGTTAAAACGGGGAAAAGACAGACGCACAGCAAGGGCGTAACACAGGCAAAAGAACTTAAACGCTACTTTGAAGAGCTACTAGGTAAAACGAGCTTAGCCAGTCATTTGTATCGCGGTATGTTTATTCGACAGATTATGATGCAAATCGACAAGTACAAACTTTATGACGTGTATCCAAGTGACTATTTCAAAACAATCACAGACAACTTTGCGTGGTGGTTACAGGGTGATTATAGCCTAGCACAATTGACCAACTATCCAGAGGCAATGTTGTTCGTAAATGTCGAAGATAAAGACTTTACTAAGGCCAGCTTTACTCAGGTTCAAGACGTTTTAAAAATAGAGATTCCAGCTGGTGATTTGACCGATTCACAGGGCAACATAAGTCACCTACTGCGGACTCCTCTTCAGAAGCTCTACGCTGAATTGAAACCAGTAAACCTATATCACATAGAAGATAAATATATTCTGGATCGTGAAACCCAAATAGAACCAATAGCTTCTTATGCTGGAAGTGATGAGACAACATACGGAATTAATACTAAAGCTGCCAATGAAACGGAAAACAAAACTGTAAATGAACAGGCTGAGCCACCAACTGAAACAGACAGTGCACAGCAGTCAGATGTAAAACGCAAAAAAATGCCTGAAAAGGAGTTATTAGAACTTTATCAACGCATTATCGATTGCTACTACAGTTACAACATACCAGTTTCAAAACCTACCAACGAAGCGCCATATGTAGAAGGACCTGCCTCAATATTATTTAGGGTTGAGCTTAATCCTGGCACAGACCCGCGAAAGCTATTTGAAAAGTCTCAGGCATTAAAACTAGACCTAAGGCTTGAACAAGAACAAGAAGTCGGGTTCGCTATAGACAAGGGTTGCGTAACTATCGATGTCCCCAAAAGTGATAGTCAACGATACTACGTTGATCAAGACGATATTTGGCCATCTTGGAAACGCCCCATAAACGCATTGGAAGTGCCATTGGGTGAAGATCGGTTTGGTAATGTTGTAAAAATAAACTTCTCATCTTCTAACTGCCCTCACCTTCTTATCGGTGGCACAACCGGTAGCGGTAAATCAGAAGCGCTCAATACAATTTTGTATGGCATGTGTGAACACTACAGCGACTCCGAGCTAAGGCTAATGCTGATTGACCCCAAGGGCACTGAGCTGAATGACTTTGAGAGATATCCACATTTACTAGGGCAAATTGGCTGGGACGACGCTGACGCACTACAACTATTGAGTGAAGCGGTTGAAGAGATGCAAAGACGATACGTTACGTTCAAAAAAGCCGGCGTTAGAGCGCTTCCAGATTATAACGCAAAAGTAAGCACCGAAGAGCGAATTCCATGGTGGGTTTTAGTGCTAGATGAGTACGCAGATCTCACCTCAGATAAAGACAAGAAAAAAGAGATCGAAGCCGAGCTCAAACGTCTAGCACAGAAAGCTCGTGCGGCCGGTATTCATTTGATCATTGCGACGCAAAAACCTAGTGGCGATGTGATAAGCACAAACCTTCGTTCTAACCTTCCTGCACAGCTCGCTTTGCGAGTCAAGAATGGAACTGAGAGCAGAGTTATATTGGATGAGCAAGGGGCTGAAGTTCTTAATGGGAAGGGCGATGCTTATTTGAAGTCAGAGGGTAAGCTTGTGAGAATTCAATGTGCAAGAATCATTTTAAGGAAAAATTATGAGTGAAGAGTTTGGATATGAAGAGGCGTATGAACCAGAAATGGAACTGTCGAAAACTGTAAGAGGCAGTTTTGGTTCATTCCATACAAAAGATAGTTACCCAGTAAACTATTTGTTGACTGGTATGAATCATAAAGACTTAGAGAGCCTAGAAGTGGCAGCTGAAGCATTTGAATTCGACCAGGTTAATTTTGATGAAATGGTTCAACGAGAAATTGATGTAAAGAGAGTAAATAAAGAAATAGTTGCCCAGTACTTAGAAAAAGGACGTAACAGTGCATTATTTTTTCCACCACTGATTGTTTCCATCGTGGCATTTAACGACGATGAAAAACCATTGCACAAATATGAAAATTGCATTGAAGAATTAAAAAAGGCAAATAAAGGAAGTAATGAGTTTTTCTATAAAACTTGGGACAGGCATTTTCAAATTGAAGTCCCTAAAATAACGACAGGTTTTGACTTCTACTGCTCTGATAATTTTGGCGAAATTAGGATATTTAAGCATGCTGCAAAACTAAACTTCGATCCTAATTTAGTTAAATTTGTCGTGATTGATGGCCAACATCGATTTAAAGCTATTCAAGAATACTGGCGTAGATACCCCGAACAGAAAAAGTTTTTAAACGTACCAGTTTGCATATGCTTTTCACCTAAAGCTATCGAGAAGAATGGACCTGAAGATATTTTAGACACATTAAGGAATATGTTCGTTACTATCAACAATACTGGGAAAAAGGTAAGTGGTCATTATATCGACCTTCTCAATGATAATAGTCTCGCCTCTCAGGCTGTTAGAACGTTGGCGAACAAATGGAAAAAACAAACTCTAGATGCCACTCAAAGTCAGCTACAATTCCTTGAATGGAACCAAAGGTCTGACTCGAAAGCAAGAAGAGTTAACCGAGTTCAATCGATAACAACCGTGTCTATGTTGTGTGAAGCATTGAGGCAAACTGTATTTTTAAATGATAAAGATCACGATACTCTTCAAAATATATTGTGTTTAACAGAGAAGAAAGAAGAATTAGAGTCAGAGGGAGATAGCATTCACTCGATTAGGGAAAATGAGTACTCACACTTCCAAAAAGATATAATTTATTCTCTCATTGAAAATAAACTCATAGAACCTCTAGAGCTTTTACTAACAGTACCTTCGGTATATGATGAAAAAATTCGATCTTACTATTCTGCATTAGACATTTGTAAAGATAAGGAACGCAACGCAGAACCTGGATTTCCGACCTTTATAAATGAACTCTCAAAATTCAACGACGTAGACAGAGAGCTCCACGACGAGCAGAGTGTATCAGCTAGCAAATACTTTGCGAGCCTTATTGCTGATAATGAACATCTTGAAAACTACACGAGACTCGTCTTCCTTCAAGCATATTTTAGCTGCTGGACAAAATTGCTAGACAGCCATTCCATTTTTCGAGGTGACGTCCTCGGCTTTACCAAAGTATTTGTCCATTCGCTAGAGGAATTAGCATTTAACAAGAAGAAAATGATTTTTTCTAAATCAAGACTCTTCAATCAATTTACCCTTTACAAAGGGAATAAGCCAAATACTACAAAGTTTGGTAAGGAATGCTGGGGTGAACTTTTGATGTTAACTTATATTAACGTTGACCAACAATCACATGTTCGAAATTGGCTACTCTCTAAAACGGACTCACAGGGCGCGCTGAATATATTCACTAAAATTATTGAGGAATCGAAGCTCAGTTTCATTGACAAAGTCAAGCAAGAAGTACTAAAGGACAACTTAAAGAATTGGCGTTTGAAGGACTTCCCATTAGGCTTCAGAAGAGAATTGGAAAATTTAGATTCAAAAGGCGAGCACAGCGAAATAAATAAAAAGCTAGAGGAGGAGTCGAAAGCACAGATCGATACCCGTTTGGAGCTACTTTCAAATATCCTAGGAATCAAAACATCCGACTTAATGGAGCGTACGGTTGACTGATAAGTATTTGTGGGATGGTCAAGAAGATTCGTTTGCTCATGAGCTTATTCTCATCCCGCGACATTTATTAAACGACTTCCAAGAGTTTCACTCAGAAGGCCTTTTGAATGAGGTCAATATTGAGAAGACATTCATCGTTGCTGATAGCGCTTTGGACAAACAAGATGTGAAACTTATCGCTGATGTAGTCAGGAAGGCACCGTTATCAATAGATATTCTCAACGAATACGAAAGTTTCTCTAATGAGTTTAAGTTTGACTTACTCTACGAGAAGTTCCGTATTGAGAAAAATAGAACAATGTTAATTGCTAATGCACTAAAATCATTCAAAGAGTTGTTTTTCCTGTTAGATGAAATCAAGTACAAGTTATTTTTTGAAGCACCACTTAATCAAGAAAGCAACTGGTTAAATGATAGCTTGAGTTTTACAGCACATTTTGAAGGCACTGATTCTTTTAATTACTTAAAAAGATGTGTAATAACTAAAAGTTTGAACGTTAATATTTCTCTACTCCGGCAAATATCGAATGATTTTATTGATAGCAAACCTTTTGAAAGGCTCGCAATTCTTGCCGGATGGTTCCTGTTCCTTGGAGAGCAAAACAAAGTTCACAGGGATTTCACTAAAGCCGTTATGATATTACATCGTTCTTTAGAGACGTGCTTTAAATATTGGTTAATTGAAAGTGGTGAAGTCAATATGGATCCAAATGGTGAAACAATCGGAGACAAGCATACTTACCTTTTAGACTACTTAGAGATGGTAAAAAAAGAGAGAGCCGTAACTGATGATGAAAAAGAAACTTTCATACAGATCAATAAACTGAGAAATACTTGTAAATATACTCATGGCTATATAACCATTTCACAAGATAACTTTGACGACTACTATACAAAAGCTAAAAACTACTTGTTAGATGATGATCGGATACGCAAATACTATGCTAAATTTAAAAAAATCTTTCATTTAGAGCCTGTTCATGAATTGTTGTACCAATATCTAAGCTCAAACCATTATATTGAAAGGTACGGCGACAACGTCTCTTGAATGTCATTCGCCAAATTCTGTATTCCATTAATTAGTGCTAGCCTTGAGACTGTGGAAAGAGATGCCTCTGTTTAAATGAAGCTTAAAAAAGTCATGAAAGCATACATCTCTTAGCTGCACAGCTCGCTTGCTGTAAGCATGCCTAAGAACAGCCAAATAAACATCGGCATATTCCCCAGCAAATACTTTCCAACTCATCTCAACATTACTGTCAGATGGGATATCTTCGACAGGTGGTACAGTTTCTTCCGCAAGCGACATGCACAACGCCCATCTACATAGCACATTCCAGTTATCAATACCTGTTTTAGACTTTAGGCGGATAAGCTGTTGTTTTTGCTTTTCGGAAAGCCTAATTGTATCGATGGTGTTAGCCATTAAAGTAGCCCTCTGAAATGGTTGAGGATTTGGATTCTTCCTCAAAAGCAATTTGATATTCACGATTTACAAACGGCTTTAATTCGTCGTAATACTTACCTGTAATTTCTTCGTCAGTAGAGAGAAGCAATACTTGGCTAGCAGCTTTGGGAAAATAATTTTTTATAAGCTTAGTTCGATGTTTGCCGTCTAAGCGCCCCAGTGGCGTATCGATAACTGTAGGGAGTTCTTTACCTGATGCTTCAGCTAAAGCTGATAAAATAGCAATCGCGAGCAACTGTCTCTCGCCTGCAGAAAGACGACTTGGTGCCAGCTCTTCGCCTTCTAGGCTAAGTAACGTCAAAGCAAAAGTCTCAGTGTTGACAGAAACAGCGTTGATCAAACTCTCTTTACGAGTAAGCCCGATGAATTTCTCTGCTATTTTTCGCTCAATAAGCGCTATATTTTCTTTAATCATAGATTTTGCGAAACTATGCATAGTAGCTTTTAACTTATTTACATGGTCGCAAACTTGAAGTGAACGTTTTTGCTCAAAAGTGTCTTTATTCTGCTGAGTCAAAAGGCTTGTATACCTTGTATTTAACACATCACGTTTTGCGATTGCTTGTGCTAGAAGAGCTTTATTATGTTCCAGTAAGGTCTTTTTACTACCAAATTCAGCCTCATGTGCTGCAAGCTCACTCAAAATAGCTTTTACGTCGTTATAATCCGGTATCGCTTCTTCTTGCTTAGTAAATAAAGCTTGTTTCTCTTTCAAGTCCTCGCGAAGCTTAATTAGCTTTCTGCGCTCAGCCTGTTCACTTGCAATTCGCTCATCGAGCCCTGCGAAAATACTCAAAGGTAAGTCAACATAACAGTCGCTAGCCGCTGAGTTTCGGCGCTCGTTTTGATTATCTTCAACAAGTTTATTGATGGCGTTTAAAGTACCCTCATCAACTTTGCCTTGCGTTAACGTATTTAATATTTGCGCTTCATAGCCTGAAATCGAAGCATCGAGTTCTTTGGCTTGCTTTGCTTTCGCTTCGATCGCTATCTGTTGCTTGGTTTCATCTAACAGCTTTGGTATTAGTCCAAGTGGGCATGCGCCAGCATCAATCTTTACCCGTTGTTGTAAGTTATCTTTTAGTTGACGATCAATCGCGCCAAGCTCGAATTTAATCGAATCGCGTTCTTCAATTAAATGAGCTCCAGACGCCCGCGCAGCCTGTCTCGCTTTATTGATTGCTAGATTAAGGCCACTAATTTCTTCTTCTAGACCTGCAGCTTCATTTCTTAGAGCGCGTAAAACAATATCGTGCTCGCCTATTTCGGCTTCACAGTCTGAAACTCTCTTAATTAGGTTTTCATCAATATTGCTTTTTTTACGTTCGTTCTCGATAACTGTTAAGTCTGAACGTAGCTGAGTGAGTAAATCTAACCCTAATAAATTCTCTAACCCGGTTTGAATGAGCTCAGAGCTTCTTTCAGGGTTAGCTAAGTTCTCAATTTTCTCACCGTCGAAGAAGAATAGATCAGACAATGACTGCGGAATAAATTCGTTCACGAAATCATCCCAATTCGAACTTATAAACTCATCTACCTCACCGTTACAAAACACTTTTAATTTATCTTTTGTATTTTCAGGGCTGCCAGCAACTGACCAAGAACGTTTGACGAGATATGTATATTCATCAGTTTCAGCTTTATGAGTAAACTCAAGGGTTAATGAAACACCCTCAGATGGGACAGAAAACCTATTTTTAGTGCCAGCTAAAAAAATACCAAACGCTTGGGTTCCACGATTAGAACACTTAGCGTGTTTGCCATATAACACTAACTGCAGCGCATCTAAGAAGGTTGTTTTGCCACCACCATTTAACCCGCCAAATAATATAATTGGTTTATCTTCTGTTACCGATAAGTCGACAGTGTGGATACCTTTGTAGATACCAAAGTTTTCTATAGTTAATGATTTAAGTTGCATTAGACGTTTTCCACACTATCGATAAGAAGAGAGCTATAACCGTCTTCTTTTAATGACTTCGTTATAATTGCAATACTCTCCTCAAGAGACTCCTGCTGTTGCCGTAACTCTTTTACAGCATCATCTTTCGCACTTTCTGCTTGCGAATTTGTTATTTTGATTTGGATATGCTCTAACTCTATTTGCCTGCGGTGTCTTTCTCGCTCAAGCGCAAACTTTTTTGCGTCAAATAAACTATCAAATGCGCCTTTATCTAAAACGTCGTTTAGTTCGTCTTTTAACTTAGCTCGACGCAGCTGGTTCCTGTATTTATTGGAAACATTGAGAACCGCTCGCATTTGTTGGTAAAGCAAACCATCTTCATCGCCCTCCTCTGCACAATGTGCTTTTAACTTGTCCAGTACGCTCTTGTTCATTATGGGGTGATGCGCTCTGCGCTTACCTGGATAGGCCTTGCCGATTACTTTCTCATAAATAAGAGGCAGCGAGTCTTCCGCTTCGTGCTTATCGTTAAGCCAAACCTGTCGAATTCCCTCTAACTCTTCAATGGCAATAAGTTCTAAGTCACTAACTTCTGGAGGTGCCATTTGTTGAACAGCTACTTGCGCCTCAAGTACTTTTCTAAGCATATGCTCTCGGAACGACTGAACATATGGTCCGGGCACAAGATCCGCACCGTGCTTAGTTACATGAACGGTTAAGGTTCCGTTCATTCTTCTAAAGTCGCGGTTACCTTTATCTCTTCTTAATTTATCTAGCTTTTTGTCGTGATTAGCATCGTTGACTTCAATTTCGTTTCTGAGCATGACTAGCGGCATCATCCACTCTTTTTCATCGTCATTAGCAATCATTGCATTCATCGACTTGTCTTCAGAAACCATGGTGCAGACATAGCAGCCAAATCGACTATCACCACAGCTTTGTGTCGATTTATCAACAACAAGAGGGCATTCACCACCTTCTGTAGCGCCTTGATACATACCCATTAAGTCATGGTTTGGGAAATCCCAAGGGTTTTTAATACTATTTAAGTAAATCCATACATCATCATTGGTCCAGTGGGCTATCGGGGCATACACCCAGACTCGGTCTAATGAACCATTCTCTGTAAGCCCTAACGCTTTTCGGGTGTTCGTTTCCGAGTTTTCAAATCGATCCATACTGGCCGCTCGTGCCGAGCTTTCAGCTTTTCTAGTGCCCAATACTAAGATCGCTTCGCCATTTTTCTTAGCAAGGTTTTGGATAAAGCTGTTAGAGGGCGATATTTTAAGCCTATCGGTACACCAGCGAAATTTGGCTCGAGGGGCTGGATATCCTTTGCCTATTAAGTTGTACCAAAAACGATTTTTCACTTCAGGAACTAACTTATGAGGAATAATCGGCAGGTTCTGCTCTGCAGCAGCCGCTTTCATTTTTTCTAATGATTTGTTTACCCATGAAGACACTACTGGATTTTCAACTAACGTGTCGGTACTGATTACATGTACTTTCTTTTTGGCTTTATTTTCTTTTGCTAATTCTTGAAGGGCATACCAAACCAACTGTAATGTCGCGGTAGAATCTTTACCGCCGCTATAACCGATAACCCATGGGATACTGTCGCTCAGATAGAGTTTTTTCACATGTTCGATTGACTGTGAAACAGAGTTTTTTAAACCAACTTCATTAAAAGCTGATTGAATGCTTACTTGGCTCATTGTTGAGTAACCTCTTTTTGCAGCGTCTGTTCCGCTGCTTTTTCGCTTTCAGACAGCTCAATACTCATCAATTGTTTTATCTTGATACACGTTAACTTAGCCGCTTTTGTATTGTTGTACATGCTACCGTTTACCACACATCTTCCCGCCCAATCGGGATTACTCCGAGACCAGTCGACTTTTTTCAATCGCTTAAGAGTTTGTTTCCACTTTTTGTCATGCTTAAGTAACCAACAACCAAGTAACCCTAACGCATGGAAAGTAACGGAGTACGCATTTATTGATTCTTCCCTTATTTCACCGCCAGAGGCTTCATCGTTACAGACAAGAATCCAACTCGGCATATTTACTAATACTTCATGCCAGTATTCTGAAGCAATGGGTATTAGCTCTTGATAGTTTGCCTCGGTAATATTGCCCAAAAGCGCCTTTGTAGCAGTGTTTACTGCACTATGACTCACTAGTTTTTTAGAACGAGGTCCAAGGTTACTTTTTTCCATGTGAACAAGTTTGCGCAACCGCTCGCTTTCGAAAATTATCGTTTTTGATAGCTTTGCGTCAGGGCTATCGCCGTAAGTGATGCTTAATGATGAATCGGTCTTCACTGGATAGAGATTTAAATCTTTAAAAATTTTCTGACGTTCTTCTAAAGATTTACTTGCGAAGAAAACAATAGAAATCGTTTCGTCACCTAGCGTTGGGTCTTGTGTTAACGCTTCTTGAATAGCTGCGTTCCTATGCTGACCGTCAGTGATATACAATTCCGCATCTTCATCAATAACTAGCGTGCCAATTTTTTGCTCGTGCTTGGCTTCGCCAATAGCTAAAAACTCCGACTCACCGTCGATACACGCCGTAAGCGCTGAGAATACATAATCATCTCTGTTGCCTAATATGTAATTAGCAATATCAGGAATTCGCTCCTCATTGATGATCCGCTGCGCTCGTTTATCTACAGGCAGTTGCCCTTCATCAAAACTGAATATCTTTTTCAGTCTTTTTAAGGGGCACATTACGATATAGTATTCGCCATTTGCCTGCTGGCCTTTGATTGCCGGAAAGGACATCCCTGATGCTATTTGTGACATATTTAGACTTTAAGTTAATTAGCGTTCGTACAATTCGAAAAATGTTCTTACGAACAAATAGATGGTATAGTACAACACAAATTTCAAGATGTCGCCTGTACCTTGGTAAGTATTAGAAGAAAGTAATGACTACATATTTAGATTACAACGCAACAGCACCAGTGCTTCCAGAAGTCGCAGATTTAGTTTATAAACTAATGGTTGAGGAATATGGGAATGCCGGAAGCAGAACTCATTCTTTCGGTGCCACTGCTAAGAAGGCTGTTGAAAAAGCAAGAAGGCAGATAGCCGACGTAGTTAACGCTGATAAGTCAGAGGTCATTTTCACAAGCGGTGCCACAGAAAGTAATAATATTGCGATTCTGGGCTTAAAAGAATACGCCGAAAAGAATAACAAAAAACACATCATCACTACGGGCATTGAGCACAAAGCCGTACTTGAGCCCATCGAACATCTTGCAAAAATGGGCTTCGAAGTCACTTATATCAAACCCGATACTTCTGGAGTTATTGATGTAGAAAGTATTGGTAAAGCACTCAGAGAAGATACTGTTCTAGTGTCCGTTATGCATATCAACAATGAAACTGGGTGCATCCAGCCAATTGAAGCCATTTGTAATCTACTGAAAGAGCACGATGCTTATTTGCACGTAGATGCCGCTCAAAGTTTCGGTAAGTTAAGCAATGAACTAGAAAGCGATAGAATTGATTTTATTAGTGCTAGTGGACACAAGCTTTATGCGCCAAAAGGCGTGGGAGCACTAATAACTCGAAAGCGCGGTTTCTTAAAGGCACCACTTAAACCGGTGTATTTTGGTGGAGGTCAAGAGAAAGGACTTAGACCAGGTACACTTCCTGTCCAGCTGATAGCAGGCTTTGGTTTGGCCTGTGAGTTGGCACAAAAGAATTCGACTCATTGGCAAAAACACTGCACCCAAATTAAAGAAAATTTTCTGACTTTGATTAGTAAGCTTGACGGAAAGGTTATCGGTGAAAACACTTCCCCTTTCGTTACTAATTTTTATATACCCGGAGTGAATTCAGAAGCGGCGATGGTTATGTTGAAAGATGTGATAGCAGTTTCGAATGGTTCTGCATGCACATCTTCAAGCTACCAGCCATCACATGTTTTAACTGCAATGGGACTTAGTGCGGATGAAATAGCTGGTTCTATACGCGTTTCTTGGTCGCATATGACTGAGGACGTTCCATTCGATGCAATTGAAGATAAACTGCGGATGCTAATCTAGAGCGGGATAAATATGGCCTAGCTAAAGGATTTTGCACTCAGCCTTTTCGCGCCAACCCATGAAAAACCCCAATAGCCCTATCAAAGCTCTCATCATTCTCAAAATAAAGCTGGCTTAGTCGGCTTTTCTTTATTTGGTAGGTTTCACTGGCAAAGGCTAGCGCTTCTCTAAAGCTCTCGAACTCTTCATCGAACACCTTAA